>Ga0222714_10000208_pt1 | contig 69513 bp, 62 predicted proteins | sample C33_3DmetaG_FD_165048 | JGI IMG/M metagenome (GOLD analysis project Ga0222714, IMG submission 165048) | Estuarine water microbial communities from San Francisco Bay, California, United States - C33_3D | ecosystem: Environmental > Aquatic > Marine > Unclassified | place: USA: California... | reverse complement strand
AACAATGGAATAAAGCATGTTAATCAAGTCTTATAAGCTATTGTTATTAATAATTTTTAGCTTTAGCTCAATCACCTCTTTTGCGCAGGTTCACAGGACGGACCAGATTGAGGTGGAGCTACTCGCAGAAACGACCAATGTGGTGCCTGGTGAGACCCTGTGGCTCGCTATACGCCTTAAGCCCATCGAGCACTGGCATACCTATTGGAAATTCGGCGGCGACAGTGGCGAGGCGACAAGCATGAGTGAGTGGAGGCTCCCCGTAGGCGCAAGCGCTGGCGAGATCCAATGGCCAATTCCTGAGTGGACACCGTTTCCAGGCAGCGATCTTGTTACTTTTACCTATAAGAGAGAGGTCCTCCTGCCTCTCCCAGTTACAGTCCCCCCCGACTATGCGGATTCGTCATTTAATCTTGCGACTCAAATTGATTGGCAGGTCTGCGACGAGATCTGTATTCCGGGAGCAGCCGAGTTCTCACTCACGCTCCCTGTCGCTTCAGAGCCCATAATTGACCCGCGCTGGGTAGACGGTTTTGCAGAGGCGCGCGCAAACACGCCGCTCAAGCGTGAAGAACATGAGTTGGTTGCCACGTTTAACGCACACGGCGGCGAAATCAATGTCATGGTGCAGGCGCCGGATGCGCGCTTCACCGACGCTGACGAAGCGTGGTTCTTCCCACAGCAGCGGCGGGTCATGAAATACGCGCCGATGCGCAAGGTCATGCTCGACGGTGATCGTGTGCAGATAAGCACGGCGCAGCATCGCCGCTTCGATTCTCAGCAAGGCGAACTCGAAGGCTTGCTCGCCTTCATCGACAGCGAGGGACAGTTGCACGGCTATGATTTGCTCGCGACACGCTCGCCAGTGGCCTGGGATAACAGTATTGAGGTCGAACTGCTGAGCGAGTCAACAACACTCGTGCCCGGCCAGACACAGTGGTTGGGTCTGAGACTTAAACCCGCAGCGCATTGGCACACTTACTGGAAAATGGGTGGCGACAGCGGCGAGCCGACTAGCCTCAGTGATTGGTCGGTGCCGGTAGGCACACGCATTGGCGAACTTGAATTTCCCGCCCCGCATTGGCTACCGTTCTACGAGACCGATCTCGTTAATTTTGGCTACGAAGACGAGGTGGTCATTCCTGTTGCAATCACGCTGCCCGCTAACTTCAGCGATGACAGCGCAACTCTCGCCACGACTGCTTTTTGGAATGTGTGCGAGCAGATTTGTATTCCAGGTGAGCAGCGCCTCGAGCTCACTTTGCCCGTTGCGCAGAGCATCCAGCTTGACGCAGTCGCTGAGGAGTATTTCGCGAAAGCACGTGCGCAGCGTCCGATTGCCGATCATGACATCGAGCAAAGCGTGGTCGCGGCGGGTGAGCGGGTAAGTCTGGGCTTTAGCTCGGAGCAGGGGCTGTTCGATGGTTTTACCGAGGCCTATTTTTTCCCTGAGAAGCGCCGCGTAATAAAACCCGGCCCTCTTCGCGATGTGACCCTTAGCGCTAATTTATTGCAGATCACCCATTCGCAGCCGCGGCGTATGCTCGAAGATCTCAGTGAGGTTTATGGTGTGCTGGTGCTCGAAGACGCGCAGGGTGAGCGCGTAGCCTATGATTTCTCAAGTCCCGCGGTTGAGCTGAGCGAGTTTTCCTTGCTGCCGATGGCCGCGGCAAGTCAGCAAGATCAGAATGGCGGCGGTTTGCTGCTCTACGTTGCATTCGCTTTCCTCGGCGGACTCATCCTCAATCTGATGCCCTGCGTGTTCCCAGTATTATCGATGAAGGCGCTAAGCCTCGCGAAAAATTCCGGCGCCACCGCGCAGAAGCAGCGCATGGATGGCTTGGCTTACACGGCTGGGGTTCTCGTGGCATTTATGGCGCTCGCGACGGTGTTAATCGTGCTGCGCGCCGGCGGCGAGCGAATTGGCTGGGCATTCCAATTCCAGCAGCCTTGGTTTTTGGCGCTCATCGTTTATGTGTTCTTCATGCTCGCCCTGAGCCTGTCTGGCGTGTTCGAAATTGGCACGAGCCTCATGGGTATGGGCGGCAATCTTGCGCAGAAAGAGGGGTATAAGGGATCTTTCTTTACAGGAGTGCTCGCGACCACGGTTGCGACTCCCTGCACGGCGCCCTTTATGGGGCCCGCGCTTGGCTTTGCTTTGACCCAGCCTTGGGCGCTGGCGATGGTCGTGTTTATTTCTCTGGGGCTTGGCATGGCTGCGCCAATTTTGATTCTGTCCTATGTGCCGGTGCTGACTCGGTTCCTGCCCAAGCCTGGGCAGTGGATGGAAACGTTTAAACAGTTTATGGCATTCCCGCTCTACGCCTCCGCGCTGTTCTTCCTCTGGGTGCTTGGCAATCAGGTCGGAATCATGGGTATGACTCTCGTTCTCGGCGCCTGCGTCGTGCTCGCTTTTGCAGCCTGGTTATATCAGAAACGATTTACGATGGGTCCGATCGCCTTGAGCTTAAATTATGCCACCGCCGCCGTTGCGGTCGGCTTTGCTCTTTATCTGATGCAGACGCCATTTCTGCAAACTCAGGCGCGTGAGGCGAGTGTCGCCGAATACGACGAGGAGGGAAATCTCCTCGCGAGCAGCGATAATTTCGAACCTTTTTCGGCGGCGAGACTTGCCGAATTGCGCGCGGCTGGCAAGCCTGTCTTTATTAATATGACTGCTGACTGGTGCATCACCTGTCTCGCAAACGAGCAGACATCACTCGGCAGCGACTCGGTAAAGAAAGCGTTGGTCGATAATGACATCACATATTTAAAAGGGGACTGGACGAACGAAGACCCCGAAATCACTGAGGTGCTTGAACAGTTTAATCGGCCTTCGGTTCCGCTCTACCTCTTGTATCCTCGCGAGGGAGAGCCTGAAATCCTGCCACAAATTCTCACGCAGTCGACATTACTTGAAGCCTTCGGCGGAGTGTAATGAGTAGGCCATGGGGCGGGAATTAACTCTCCCGCGCTGTGCTGTAACGCGCTAGAACGACGCTGACATTGTCTCTGCCACCGTTGCGATTTGCCTGATTGATCAGCAGGCGGCAGGTGTCTGCCAGATCGCCTTCAAACTCTCTGAGCGTGTCGCTAATCTGCCAGTCGGCAACCAGATCACTTAAACCATCGGTGCAAAACAGTAGAAGATCGCCTTCCTGCAATGTGCAGTGAAGCGTGTCGACTTGGCTGGTCGCTTTGATCCCCAGTGCGCGGGTAACCACGTGGCCCATCCCTGTCGATCTGGAGCTGCGCTCCGTATAGAAGCCGTCGTCGATAAGCTCTTGGAGAAGGCTGTGATCATGTGTCAATTGCTCGAGGCTGCCTTGTCGAAATAGATAAAGCCTCGAGTCGCCGATATGGGCAATGGTGAGCTGGTTATCTGAGAGGTGTGCCGCGATGGCAGTCGTCCCCATGCCCTTGTTTTCCGGCTCAAACGCCTGTGCGAAAATAGCGGCATTAGCCTGTTCAAGAGCAAATTTAAGACTCTCTGCAGCCGCGTGTGCTGAATCACTACAGGATTGAGCGAAGTGCTCAGGTATGCAATCTACGGCAATCTGAGCGGCGACCTCGCCTGCGCAATGACCGCCCATCCCGTCGGCAATCACGACCAGAGCAGTCTCGACATCGATGTTGAGCCGATCCTGATTGACTTTACGCCTTCGCCCGCAGTCACTCTGCGCTGCGAGAGAGAGATGGCTTCGCGAACCTGCCACGAGTGAGTGAAACTCTGAGACTGCAGCGTCGTTCTTGGCCACGCTGTTATTATTCTTGCTGCGCAAAAACCGTTTATCCTGTTGCTTCGGATCGGATTTGCATTCTAAGACGCAGAGACTAGCCAGTAAACGGTTGATTGCGAGGTGTTTGGCGCTCATGAGAGTGTGGTAATCTGCGCTTTGACGCAGTCCATCTAAGGAGAGCAGGGCATGAAGATTCCAGGTTTTGCGATGACACTACTCGCGGTCGTTCTCGTGTTTTATCTGCTGATCGTCGGTGAGGCCCTGCTGCTGCCCTTAGTCATTGCTATTGCCATCTGGTATCTGATCAATACCCTGGCCGCGATGTTTGGCCGAATAAGATTGAACGAGTATGAACTCCCGCGCTTCGTTTGTTTGATTCTGTCGTTTCTAACGTTTGCGTTGACGCTTTGGGGAATTGGCGGATTTCTCGGCGGCAGGCTAGAGGAGGTCATGCAGGTAATACCTGTTTATCAGGTGAACCTCACGTCGAGGCTCGAAAACCTTCCTTTCCTCGATATGGCTGCTTATCAAGAGCGCGGTCTCATGCAGATGATTACCGAATGGATAGACCTGCCCGCCTACGCTGCGACGATCGCGTCCTCCTTTGCAGGCATACTCGCGAGCGGTGGATTAATTTCGATTTATGTTCTTTTCCTCTTCCTCGAGCAGGGCAAATTCGATGAAAAGATCTCGGCCTTGTTTGGCGCGGATGGACAAGAGGGAGATGTGCGGAAAATCATCGACCGCGTCCGCAACGACATACAGAAATACATCAGCATTAAAATGTTTACGAGTTCGCTTACCGGCCTTCTTAGCTATCTTTTCCTCCGTGCGGTTGATGTGGATTTTGCCGGTGTTTGGGGGCTTGTTATATTCCTATTGAACTTTATACCCACGGTCGGTTCAATAATTGCAACAGTCTTCCCTGCGATGATCGCGCTCGCGCAGTCCGATGGGTATAGCCTGTTTTTGCTCGTGTTAGCGGGCATCGGAATCCTGCAAATCTGTATAGGCAACATACTGGAGCCAAGGTTGATGGGAAGCTCGTTCAACCTGAGCCCCATAGTGATCCTGTTGAATCTCGGACTTTGGGGCTATATCTGGGGCATTCCTGGTATGTTCCTGTGTGTGCCTTTCCTAATTATCCTAACCATCATCCTTAGTCACTTTCCCCAGACCCGTTACATTTCAGTAATTCTCAGCAGCGACGGCAAGCTCAGGGTTCCGGCAGATGAGGTTATCGATGACTTTGACTTTAAGCCAAACATGGCTGCGCTGTTAGGTCGCGATAGGAATCCAGAGAGCGAGACTAGGGAAACCCACAGCAAGAACGAGGGGTAATTTGTCTCTTTTTTCTGTCGCGCTGAGCCAAAAAACGCCTGCAAAATCCGCTCGCTAGGCGTTATACTTCCTCCCCTTTAATTGCAGTCTGAACCGCAAACTCTTGCCGGCTTCGCGCCGGCACTTTAGCCGATAAGTAGATATTATGAAAAGCGCAGAAATTCGCCAAAAGTTCCTCCAATTCTTCGCCGACCGTGGCCATGAGATCGTGCCCAGCAGCTCGCTGGTACCGGGCAATGATCCAACGCTTCTGTTCACGAACGCGGGCATGGTCCAGTTTAAGGATGCTTTTTTGGGCGACGAAGTGAGAGCGGTCAATCGAGCCACTAGTTCGCAGCGCTGTGTGCGGGCGGGGGGTAAGCATAATGATCTCGAGAACGTAGGCTACACGGCGCGTCACCATACTTTCTTCGAGATGCTCGGCAACTTCTCATTTGGCGACTATTTTAAGCGCGAGGCGATCAAGTATGCGTGGGAGTTTCTCACCGTCGAGCTCGGTCTACCGGCTGAGAAACTCTGGGTGACGGTTTATCAAGACGACGACGAAGCGGCTGCGCTGTGGCTGGATGAAATGAAAATTGATCCAACTCGTTTCTCACGTCTGGGCGAGAAAGACAACTTCTGGGCGATGGGCGACACAGGCCCCTGTGGCCCGTGTTCCGAAATATTCTTCGATCATGGCGAAGACGTGCCAGGTGGCCCGCCAGGCAGCCCCGACGAAGACGGCGATCGTTACATCGAAATCTGGAACCTTGTTTTCATGCAGTACGAGCGCAAAGCCGATGGCACGTTGACACCCTTGCCGAAGCCCTCTGTGGACACCGGTGCGGGCCTCGAGCGCGTCGCCGCTGTACTGCAAAATGTACACAGCAATTACGAGATCGATCTTTTCCAATCATTGCTTGCGGATATCGGGGAGATCACCGGAGTGAAGGATCTCACCAATAATTCGCTGCGGGTTATTGCCGACCATATTCGGTCCTGCTCTTTCCTGATCGTCGACGGCGTGCTGCCATCGAACGAAGGACGCGGCTATGTACTGCGCCGCATTATTCGCCGTGCGGTTCGTCATGGCTATCAACTCGGTGTTAAAGAGGTGTTTTTCTATAAAATTGTCGCCGGGCTCGTGAAGGTAATGGGTGAGGCCTATCCCGAACTCAAGGCGAAACAGAGTAGTGTCGAAAAAGCGCTGCGCGATGAAGAACAGCAATTTGCGCGCACGCTCGAGAACGGCATGGCGATTCTGGAAAAAGCGATTGCTAGTCTCAACGGCGACACGCTGGCCGGCGAGACCGTGTTTAAGCTCTATGACACCTACGGATTCCCCGTAGACCTCACCGCCGACGTCGCTCGCGAGTCCGGCATTAAACTCGATATGGACGGGTTCGAGGCTGCGATGCAAGTCCAGCGCGCACAGGCGCGCGCGGCTGGTAATTTTTCCGCAGTCGATAAGCTCGAACTTGACGGTGTGGAGGTGACTGATTTCCGCGGCTATGAGGCATTGGAGGCGACCGGCAATGTTGCAGCAATCTATGTCAACGGCGAGGCGCAAGACTCACTAAAAGCCGGTGAGTCGGCCACGCTGGTGCTAACTAGCTCTCCCTTCTATGGAGAGTCAGGTGGGCAGGTAGGAGATAGCGGCACGCTGTTTGCAGAGGGTGTTGAATTTCGCGTCGACGATACGCAGAAGCAGAATGATGTGTTGCTACATATCGGCGAACTTGTAATCGGTTCACTTAAAGTAGGCGAGACACTTGCCGGTCAAGTCGCGGCGAGCGCTCGTAAGGCCATCACCCTTAATCACTCGGCTACGCACCTTATGCACGCGGCGCTTCGCAATACGCTCGGAGAACATGTGACTCAGAAGGGGTCGCTCGTCGACGCAACGCGGCTGCGCTTCGATTTCTCGCATTCAGCGCCGGTGTCTGCGGATGAGCTTGCAAAAATTGAAGCCGCTGTGAATGCCGAAATATTGGCGAACACTCAGGTTGCGAAAGAGGTCATGGCATTAGAGGCAGCGCAGCAGCGCGGTGCGATGGCGCTATTCGGCGAAAAGTATGGTGACGAAGTTCGTGTGGTCAGCATGGGTGGCAAATTCTCGGTCGAATTCTGCGGTGGCACACACGTCGAGCGAACCGGCGATATTGGCCTGTTTAAAATCCTGAGCGAATCGGGTATCTCCTCGGGTGTGCGCAGAATCGAGGCGATAACCGGGCAGGGCGCACTTGCGCTCGTCGCACGTGAAGAGCAGACGCTTAAACAGCTTTGCGAGGTCGTGAAGGCGAATCAGGACGATTTGCTCGATCGCGTTAAGCAGATGAATGCAGCGAATAAAGCGCTAGAGAAAGAGCTCGATCAGCTCAAAGCGAAAATGGCCTCAAGTGCGGGCAGCGATCTCGCTGCCAGGGCAAAAGAGGTTGGCGGCATCAAACTACTCGCGTGCGCGGTCGATGACTTCGATCCCAAGGCGCTACGCGAGACGGTAGATCAGCTCAAAAACAAGCTTGGCACTGCGGTCGTGCTACTGATCAGCACCGTTGGTGGGAAAGTCAGTATCGTCGCCGGCGTAAGCAAAGACCTTACCGATCGCATTAAGGCGGGCGAGCTTGCCAACATGGTTGCTACACAGGTCGGTGGCAAGGGCGGCGGTCGTCCCGACATGGCCATGGCGGGAGGCAGCGACGTCGAGGCGGTCCCGGCTGCCGTGGCAAGTGTTGAAGAATGGGTTGCTAACAAGCTTTAAGGCTTCGTGAAGCAGCTGGTGAAAATAAGCTCGCTACGAGGCGAGCTCTTTCTGCCCCTTTAGGGCATCGAGTAGAGAAGAATGGCGCTGTTAGTATTGAAATTCGGAGGTACCTCGGTAGGTACCATAGAGAGAATCGAGGCGGTGGCCGATAAGGTTGCTGGCTTTAGGGCTGCGGGTGACGATATCGTTGTCGTGCTTTCTGCCATGAGCGGCGAGACGAACCGGCTCACCGATCTTGCCCAGCAGATCATGGACTATCCGACACCGCGTGAAATGGATGTGCTGCTATCGACAGGCGAACAGGTGACTATCGCGCTGTTGAGTATGGCGCTAGAGAAGCGAGGCGTTCCTGCGCGCTCGTTTACGGGTAATCAGGTGCAGATTCGTACGTGCGAGACCCACACGAAAGCGCGCATTCGCGAGATAGACAGCACGCGCATTAGCGCTCAATTGCAGCAAGGTAACGTAGTCGTTGTCGCAGGATTTCAAGGCGTCGATGAACACGGCAATATAACAACGCTCGGGCGCGGCGGATCTGATACGACGGCCGTCGCTCTCGCAGCAGCGCTTGACGCGGACGAGTGTCAGATCTACACCGACGTGAAAGGCGTCTATACCACCGATCCACGGGTAGTCGAAGACGCAAAGCTTCTGGACAGTATCACATTCGAAGAGATGCTCGAGCTTGCGAGTCTGGGCGCCAAGGTTTTACAAATACGTGCTGTCGAATTCGCTGGCAAATACAAAGTGCCGCTGCGAGTACTGTCGAGTTTTGAAGAGGGCGCGGGAACGCTCATTAGTTTAGAAGGGGAGTCAAAAATGGAAGATCCAACTATCGCGGGGATCGCTTTTCAGCGCGATGAAGCCAAGCTTACGGTCGCCGGTATTCCCGATATCCCAGGCATTGCTTACCAAGTGATCGGGCCTGTTAGCGCAGCCGGAATCGAGGTGGATGTGATCGTGCAGAATGCCGCCGCCGATGGCAATAACGACATCACCTTCACGGTAAAGCGCAGTGACAGTGAGCGTGCGAAGAAGATATTGGATGACCTGTCGCCGTCGCTTAAAGCGGAGTCGGTCTCCCTCGATAAAAAAATCGGCAAGGTCTCCGTCGTGGGTGTTGGGATGAAATCACACGCTGGTATCGCCAGCAAAATGTTCAAGGCGCTCGCCGACGAGAATATCAACATTCAGATCATCACTACGTCCGAAATAAAAATATCCATCGTGATCGATGAGAAGTATCTCGAGCTCGCCGTGCGTGCTCTGCATAGCGCATTTGATCTCGGTGATCCAGATTATGAGAGGGAGAGTATAAGCTAAGGTATTCAGCCACCTTACTTGCCACGCGGCGTACTTCAGCTAGGCAATTCTTCTTAGGTAGAGGCCTGAAAATAAGCCATCGCCTTGAGATATCCTTAACTAATAGCTAAGGACGAGAAGGTTAATGGAGTAAACCGCTCGAGGAGAGTCAAGATGTTGATATTGACGCGCAGAATTGGTGAAACGCTAATGATTGGCGATGAAGTAACGGTAACTGTGCTGGGTGTCAAAGGTAATCAGGTGCGCATTGGCGTCAATGCGCCCAAGGACGTAGCAGTTCACCGCGAAGAAATCTATGAGCGCATCGCAGGCGAGCAGGAAGTCGCGTCCCCAGAATAGGGACTCACCTGCTCGGCGTTATACTCAGCGCAGCCCGCGCTGAAGATTCCCATTTCTCAGCCTCGAAACTTGCTAACCGCAGACACGATCCGCCCTTCTCGTTTCACCTTGGCCTATGTTACTATGCACGCGATTTTTGGAGAGGTGGCCGAGTGGCTGAAGGCGCGCCCCTGCTAAGGGCGTATAGGAGAAATCTTATCGAGGGTTCGAATCCCTCTCTCTCCGCCATAATCAAAAAACCCGACTTGCGTCGGGTTTTTTTTGCTTTCGGTTTTAGCTGGTTTGACCGAGACTACCTCTAGTTTTTCGTAAGTAGCGCAGAGCAAAGTAGAGAACTCACCTCCAGCGCTTGCTAGCGCGTAAATGGCGGCCGGCCTCCGAACTTCTTTTTACGAGGTTTTCTTGTCGGTGCGTCGGGTTCTAACTCAAGCTGCATAATGTCTATGACAGGAACCAGTTCCTTGCTGCGCTTGAACGGGGGTTTTCCGCGGAACTCGACCTTGTTAACTTCGACCATGTCCGCCGCCTTGGAGTCGATGATTTCGACTTGAGCTATCTCAATAGCTGGCACTTTCTCAACTGTGCGCTTAAAGGGTGGCTTCCCTCTAAAATCGGCGACCATGCGCTCAACGCAGTTTTCAGTGCAATCGTCTGCACCTAATCCCGTATTGCAGAGCAGCAACGCTAAACCGCTAACTAATAAGGTTAAAGATCGCATTAGATGTCTACCTCCTAAGTGGCCTCCTATGCGAGGCCTACTTTGCCTTTAGGGCCGCTGGAGCCTCATCGCTCCGATAAAAAGTGTATTTCAACGCCTTAACAGCGTCCAGAAAACCTACGCGCTTATGCACTAAATTCGGGCGTTTTCGTCAGAAATTGCACCAATATAACCCTTTTTTTATAACCCCATAAGGGTTTTAGGTTCACTGGCGTCCTCTAATACCCCGAACCACGGGCTGTCCCGAAATTGGCGCGCTTGTTGCTCCAAGTTAGCCGTCCTCAATGAAAAATGCAGTGCCATGAGCTTACTACCGAACAGATTTTTATCCTCGCTGGGCGTGATCCTCGGCTTTTCTTTCGCGGTTGGGGTTAGCGCGGGGGAATTCGAGCATAAAATTCCGCTCGACCGGCAGAAATCCGGCAACTACTACATTACGGGGACTATTACCGACACCTTGGGCGGTAAAACCGAGGTGCAGTTTATGGTTGATACCGGCGCCGGCATGGTCACACTGGCAGAGCGTACTTTCGAGTTATTGTCACGAGACCTGCGCGTGAAGCCGAGCCGACGTGTTGCCGCGCGCATGGCTGATGGGCGCACCCGTTCTATAAATGTCTACGAGATCGCGCGTTTTTCGCTCGGGGAAGACTGCGAGATTGGCCCCACGGAAGTCGCAGTTATACCCGGCGCTACGAATAACATTCTCGGGCTCAACGTATTAAACCGCGCTGCGCCTTTTGCAATCTATACCTCTCCTCCATCACTTGCGCTCAGCGTTTGCTCCTCACCCGTCTCCGATGCTGCTAAACCCGCTTTGGTCTCTGCGAAGCTCAATTAAGCGAGCCCTTCGGGCTATCTCCCCATTGATGTAAATTTTCGCCGTACTGCGCTAGTATCGATCAACGCGTAGGAGGGCGTATTGCACTCCAACGCGCCGTCTGTGCACAGTTTGAGCACAGAATTCTAATAAAAATATAGGGGACTAATCGTGATCAAACGATTTATATCCACCGCAGCGGCGATGGTCGCACTTATCTCCACAACGAGTGTTTCTGCCGATGAAGCAGACCGCAGACAGGCGCTTTTTGGCGATGTACACATCCATACCCAACTCTCTTTTGATGCGTATATTTTCGGTATCCGGCGGACGCCCGACGACGCCTATCGCTACGCGCTGGGTGAGACTTTGCGCCACGCTGCTGGATACGACATCGCGCTGAAAGGTGGGCCGCTAGATTTCTACGCTGTCACCGATCACGCCGAGTACCTTGGCGTACTGCCCACAATGGACAATTCAGCCTCCTCGATGTCAACGATCGCCTCTGCAGAGGGCATGTTTAGCCCTGTGTTTACAGATATTATCGATGCGTTTGGCAAGGTCTTTCAGTCGGTTACCGATGGCAAGGAAATTGAGGACATGAAAGCGCCTGGCATTGTGAAAAGCGGATGGCAGGAGGTTCAAGCGGCGGCCGATCGTTACTACCGTCCCGGAGAATTCACCACGTTCGCAGGATTCGAATACACCTCGCAACCGGACTACGGCAACCTCCACCGCGTGGTACTATTTCGCAGCTCACGTCGCCCCGAACTCCCATTCGGTGCGATGGACTCAACAAATCCCGAAGACCTCTGGGCATGGCTCGATGCCAGCCGTGATGAAGGCATGGATGGGATTGCGATTCCGCATAACAGCAACCTATCGGATGGCTTGATGTTTCAGCTAACTGATTTTAACGGTAATCCGATTACCAGTGATTACGCGCAGGCGCGAATGCGCAATGAGCCCATTGTTGAGATGACGCAGGTGAAAGGCACATCAGACACGCATCCTGCTCTCTCGCCCAATGATGAATTTGCAGGTTTCGAGATTTACGAAACCTTACTTGGCACAGACATCACTGGCAAAACGCAAGGTGCTTACGTGCGCGAAGCATTGCAGAACGGACTAAAAATCGAGGAGGAGATTGGGGTTAATCCGTATAAATTTGGCCTAATCGGCTCGTCCGATTCGCATAATGCGGGTGGGCCCGTCGAGGAAGATCATTTCTTCGGGAAAACCGGTCTTGTTGATGGAACGCCCGACAGGCGGCGCGCATTTGTCGTGCCGGGGGAAGAAGATTTAACCGGCGCCGCAGCGAGTTCTTTTTTTCAGTGGAGCGCAGCAGGTCTTGCAGGTGTTTGGGCCGAGCGTAATAACCGAGAAGACATTTTCGCGGCAATGCGACGTAAAGAAACCTTTGCGACCTCGGGGCCACGAATCAAGGTGAGGATTTTTGCGGGCTATGATTATCCGGACGGGGTATTTGAACGCAGCGATTTCGCAGCGCTTGCGTATGCTCAGGGCGTCCCTATGGGTGGCGACCTGGCACTCGAGTCTACGCGTTCGCCGACTTTCCTCGTGCAGGCGAGTCGCGATGCACACAGTGCGGGCCTGCAGCGTCTGCAAATAATTAGAGGCTGGGTGGAGGAGGGCGAGCTGAAGGAAACTATCTTCGATATAGCCTGCGACACTGGTTCGCCGGACGCCTCGACACATCGCTGTGCAGACAATGGCGCGCAAATCGACGTAACTAGCTGTGAGATACCGGATGACTACGGTCAGGCACAGTTCGATGTCACGTGGACAGACCCTGATTTCGATCCTGACCGTCGTGCTTTTTATTACGCTCGGGTCCTCGAAAATCCAACCTGTCGGTGGTCAACGTGGGAAGCTAATCGTCTCGGCGAAGATGTACGAGATGGGTTGCCTTTGACTATTCTGGAACGCGCATGGAGTTCGCCCATTTGGGTTAAACCTCAGTAGTAAGCTGCTGGTTAGTCGAATTAGAAAAAGGATACGCAGACCATGTCATGGATAAATGAGAACCGACTCGTCGGAGCTTTCTTAGGCGCTTTCTTCGGCCCTTTCTTCAGAACTTTCTTCAGGTCCTTCTTCAGTGCGGCTGTGACCTTCGCCGCTGGGCTCATTTTGTCAGCAGTCTTCGCGCCAGCGCCGCTAAGCGCACAAGAGGCTCCGAGGCCTGCATTTACCAGTCATCGCATTACCGATTCGATTGTCATGCTCGAGCCTGCAGACACCAACGGAAACGTGGGCGTGTTCTTTGGCGATGAGGCGGTGTTGCTGGTCGATTCTCATTACGAGCGCAATGTTGAGGCCCTCGTTGCAGAAGTAGCTAAGTTAAGCGATTTGCCTATCAGTTTTGCCGTCAACACGCATATTCACCCGGACCACATTGGTGGTAACGCGCGTTTAGCGGGCTATGGCGTCACCCTCGTCGCGCATGATCGAGTTCGGCTTCGAATGCTAAAAGAGCTTCGCATCCCACGTAGGGGTGGGATTACCTTCCCTCAGCCTGCGGAGGCTGCGAGGCCGGTAATCACCTACAGCGACGCACTCAGCTTTCATCTTAACGATGAGGAAGTGAGGGTGTTTCTTGCGCCGCCGGCTCACACCGACGGAGATAGTTTCGTCCATTTTGTCGAATCCGACGTGCTGCATCTGGGCGATGTGTTTAGGACCAATATGTACCCGATTATTGATCAATATAATGGCGGTAGTTTCCTAGGCATGATCGAGGCGATGGAAGTGGCGATAGAAATCGCCGGACCTGAAACAAAAGTCATACCCGGACACGGCGGAGAAGTAAGCGATCTCGCGGGGATGATCGAGGTGCATGGAATGCTTTCATCGTTACGCGACCTAGTCCAGAGTGCGGTCGACTCGGGCGCCTCGCTAGAGGAAATCTCGGCAATGAACCTTTCGCAAGAGTTTGATGAGCGCTGGGGTGGCGTGCCGTCTTGGACGTTTACCGACTTGTTACCAATAATAGACTCTGAATTACGCGCTCGGCGCTAGGAAGCAGTATGCAAGTAAAAACGGAAAAATCACTCGCCTCGCTTAGTAAGATTTTTACCGCGTTCTCCACAAGCCTTCTTTTGAGCGGGCACATTATTGCCCAGCAGGCGGCGATGATGAATCCAGGCCTTGTTGGGCGCGATCAAACTGAGGCGATTCGAATTAACGAGGCCATTTTTCAAGCGACTGGATTTGGCAACACCACCATGGTTGTAACGCCTGAGGGTAACGTCATCATCGATACCTCTCTTATCGTCAATGCCTCACGACACAAGCGATTGCTAAAAGCCGAGGACGATGGCCCTGTTAAATACATCATCCTAACCCATGCTCACGGCGACCATACCGGCGGAGTCAATACATGGCGCGAAGAGGGCACCGAGATAATCGCGCAGGACGAACACTATGAATTCGTCAACTATCAGAACCGGTTGAAAGGAATGTTTTCGCAACGCAATGCGGCGCAGTTCCCAAGTCTCAATGTTGTTCAGCTCAGTGAGCTGGAGATCGCCGAGGGAGTTGATAATTTTGGCGCCGAAATCGTGCCAACGATTATGTTCGAAGAAGAATATGATTTCGAACTTGGAGGGGTCGAGTTTAACGTGCTGCATACGCCAGGCGAGACCTATGATCACCTGAGCGTTTGGATACCGAAATATCGCGCTGCGTTCGTTGGTGATAATTTTTATACTTCGTTCCCAAACATGTATACGCTGCGCGGAACCAAGCCACGCTGGGCGCTAGACTATGTCGATTCGATTAACCGAATACTTGCGCTCAAGCCTGAAATCCTTATTCCGAGTCATGGCGACGCAATCATCGGCGAACGACAAATAGAACGCGAACTGACGCGCTATCGCGATGCGATACTCTATGTTCATGACAAGACTGTACTAGGCATGAATCAGGGTAAAGACGTGCATACTCTCATGGCTGAGATAAGCCTGCCGTCTGATCTGGATATCGGTGAAGGCTATGGACGTATCTCATGGTCTGTGCGCGGAATTTATGAGAGCTATATGGGCTGGTTCGACGGCAATCCTACTTCAATGTTTTCGACGCCGGTCGACGACGCCTATCCTCAGCTTGTGGAACTCGCCGGTGGCGCGGAGGCGGTTGCTACGCTTGCCGAGACGCAAATCGAGTCTGGCGATTACGAGCTTGCACTGCATTCCGCTGACATAGCACTTCGCGCCGCGCCAAAAAGCATTAGAGCGCTGCAGGCTCGGCTCGCGGCGTTTAAAGCCCTGCTCGCCGCCTCAGATAACTCGAATGAAGCGGGCTGGCTTGGCTTCGGAGTGCGCGAATCTCAGGCCGCATTAGACGCAGCACTAGCACCGTAGCCTAGATTACGCGCGCCGCGGCGAGCGCCTCGATTTCGTTGTCCGAGTAGCCTAGCTCCCCTAGGATGGCGAGAGTATGTTCGCCCAGCGAGGGTACCTTAGAAACAGCGGCGTCGAAAGAGTCGCTGCGAGCCGGCGGCGCAAGTGCCTCGAGGGTACCTGCTTCGGTGTCTACCTCGATAAATCTGTTTAATGCGCGCAGCTGAGGGTGCTGCCAGAGTTCCGCTATCGTATGGGCTTTCGCGCAGGCGATACCGCAGGACTCAAGCGCCTCGATGACTTCTTCTGTTTTTAATTGCTTAAATTGTTCTTCGATAATTTTGCGAAGACTGTCTCTATTCTGCGATCGATTAGTATTGTTCGCGTACGCAGGCGTTGTGATCAAGCTGTCGTCGCCGAGGACGATTCTGCAGAATTTTTCCCATTCGCGTTGGTTCTGAACACCGATCATTACCTCACCGCCGCCGCTGCTACTCTCACTGCCGGTACGAAAGCAGCCGTAGGGATAAATTGTCGCATGGTCAGTTCCCGTGCGAGGTGGCTGCGTGGCGCCATCGAGTGAATAGTAAAGCGGGTAGCCCATCCACTCAGCCATTGCCTCGAGCATTGATATTTCTATATGGCTGCCGAGGCCCGTCTTGCCCCGCTGTATAAGCGCGGCAAGAATGGCTGCATGCGCTTGCGTTCCCGCAGCAATATCCGCAATCGAGATGCCGCTTTTTGCACTGTGCTCAACACTTCCTGTTATGCCCAACAAGCCCGCTTCGGCTTGTATGAGCAGATCATAGGCCTTGCGGGAGGAGTGTGGGCCAGAGTTACCGTAGCCGCTGATGTCGCAAACTATTAGTTTTGGATTTCTGGCCGCCAGTGTCTGTTTATCTAATCCCATTTTCGCTGTAGCACCGGGCGCCAGATTTTGAACAAACACATCAGCAGTATTAAGCAGAGTGTTAAGAACGGCGAGCCCTGCTGGCTGCTTGAGATCAAGGGTAAGGCTTTCTTTCGACCTGTTTGTCCACACGAAATGGGACGATAAGCCGCGCGCCCGAGCGTCGTATTGGCGCGCGAAATCGCCGCCATCGACGCGTTCGATTTTGATTACGCGCGCACCGAGTTCGGCAAGCTGGCGTGTTGCGTATGGTGCAGCGATCGCGTGTTCCAAGGCGATGACTGTTATTCCTTCTAGCGGCGGTGAGTGTTGTGCCATTGTATGAGTCTTGCTGGGGTCTCTGATTTATTTAAAGGCATTTGCTCATTTAAACGAACTGCGCTTCTGCACGCATGGCCAATACGCCATCGTCTTTTACTATCCAAAGTGGAACGCGGCCGTCGCTGCTTCTATTCCCTGCACAGAGGGTATAGTTCTGCGCGTCAAATATGGGGCTGACCGCTTTAAAGTTGAAGTGACGAAGGCGGCGATCGCTCGCCCCAAAAATTTCTTCGGCAAAATGCGCAAGCTGAGTAGCGAGCAAAGGCCCGTGCACTACAAGTCCAGCATATCCTTCGACGTTAACGGCGTAGTCACGGTCGTAATGAATGCGGTGGCTATTGAACGTGAGTGCCGAGAACCGGAAGAGAGTGACAGCATCCCCGCATAAGGTCTGCGAGTAGAGAGGGATAGTTAAGTCGATAGGCGGAGTATTGCCCGGGGGTTTGGTATTCGCTGCATCTGAGTTGGTGTTGGTCGCGGCCTCTCGAAAAACGAGCTCTTGTCGTTCTGTTAGCAGTCTAGTTTTCTCCTGCCAGTACTCATGTTCAATCGCGACGAACACGAGCTTGCCACTGCGGCCCTCTTTCTCCTGAATAGAAGCAATAGTGGAATGACGTGTGAGCGTCGCGCCGACTGGAATCTGTGCGAAAAACTCGAGGGAACCACCAGCCCACATACGTCGCGTCAGCGGTATGGGAGGCAGAAAGCCGCCGCGCTGCGGATGGCCGTCTTCGCTAAGCAAATGAGCGGGTGCCGGAGATTGGAAGTAGCACCAATGCCCGAGCGTTGGCAGAGCATCAGTGGCCGGCGTCTGCTCGTCGCGCAGGAGAGTCGTTCGAAGTCGCTCGGCCAGCGCAGGATCGATGATGTCAAAAGATACCTCGGTCTTGCCGCACCATTCGCTAAAGTGTTGTTCGTTAACTGCCACTGTAAATTCCTATAACTATGCTATTTTGGGTGCCTGTAATGAGGCTCAAACATACTTTATGTCCTCAAGAGTTTCCAATGACTTTCACGTAATGAACTAACGCAATAAGAGATAGAAAAGTACGAGGGGAGTGATAATGGCAGGGAAAACATTTGAAGAGTTAACGATCGGTGCGGTTTTCGAACACGAGATTACCCGCACCATTACCGAAACCGACAACTTGCTGTTTAGTGCGATGACACATAATCCGCAGCCACTGCATATCGATGCGGAGTTTGCGCGTAAAAGCCAGCACGGCCAGATTTTAGTAAACAGTCTTTACACATTGGGGCTTGTAATCGGTATTTCGGTTGGCGAGACAACACTAGGTACGACTATTGGTAATCTAGGTATGGAGAACGTCGAGTTTCCTCACCCCGTATTCATCGGCGATACGATAAGAGTTACAACCGTGATAAGGGACAAGCTGGCATCGAAAAGCAAGCCGGATAGGGGAGTGGTGTGGTTCGAGCATAGCGCGCACAATCAACGGGGCGAATTAGTCTGTCAGTGCCTTCGCAAAGGAATGATGATTCGCGATTCGCACTCTGATGTCCAAAAATAAAAAGCCTCCATAATGGTCGGAGGCTTTTGAAAATGCATTTTTGGCGGTCGTAGATTTAGAGTGCGAAATCAACTGAGTAAGACAGAACAAACTTGATATTGTCGTTATCTCGCGCGCTCATGCTAGCGTAGTCTTCTTCGCCGTCATTATTGTCGTCGCTGCCTAGAGTGGTGCCACTAATAGTAAATGCAAATCCATCCTTGGCTAGAGTGACTCCATAATCTAAATAGTCATCTGTTGTACCATTAAAGGCTTCGACGAAATCGCCTGCATGGCGACCGACATGGAAGCTGAGTTCTGCTTCATTTGCGAGTTCAATAGCGTAGTCGCCGTAAATATAGGTCGCTTTCCCAAACCCAAAGTCTTGGCCCGCTCCCTCAGCAGCCTCTGTGTCGGCAAGAATTTGTGCGCCAACGGTGAAGGCTCCAAAACTCAGTGATCCGTACACTTCAGAAAAGTCGAATTCTGCGTTCGCATCATAGTTGAAATAGAGATAGCCCACGTCATAACCGATGCCGCCTGCTTCACCAGAATAGCCGAAGTACACGTCATGTTCGTAAGAGAATGCATCACCTGCATCGTACTCTACATTAGAGATCCAAGTGCCAACGTAGAATCCATTGTCAGCAGCGTAGTCGATACCGCCCTGAGTGGCGGGCAAGTTGACCGACTGAGTAAGACCGCGCCAGAGGTAGTTGTTTGTAATGCTCGCGTTCGCACTCAGCTCGGCTTGTGCGGCGACCGAGGTGAGCATTAAGCTCGCACCGAGCGCGGTTGTTGCGACGAGCCTGGCTCGTGTTGATGTTGTCATTGCGTTTAATGCCTTAGTCATCATCTGATCTTCTCCATTGAGTACGAATGCTTTTACCCGCTTAATTTCCAGTAGTGGAACTGCTAGGGTTAGTGTCCGACGTCTGTCCGTTGCGTAAAGGCGGACAGAACTTGGTACACAGGGGTAAAAGCAAGCGCTGTGCCAGTTATGTAAAAATCAATAGAATCAGATTGTTAGGTATTTTTTAGCGGCGAGAGGTAGGTTGACAATACAGCTCTGCCTCGTTATAGCGCATGCATTAATGCATGGCGCGCCAAAGCGGTGCACTGTTGATTAACCTCGAGTTCCAGACGTGTTTAGGCTGCACTACTAAGGTTCAACTCGGTAGAATAGTCAGCGAACCTTTGCCTTAATAGCAAAGATGACACTAACACCCAAATGACTGATAAAAGGATGAAAGGATGCGTCTTCGCCGTTCACTCCACTTTGTACCCGGTGCCAATGAAAAGATGATGGGAAAAGCGCTAAACCTAAGCGCGGATGCACTCATTTTTGACCTCGAGGACTCGGTTACACCCGAGGCAAAACTGGCAGCGCGTGAAGCCGTGTGTGAATGGCTTGATGAGAATCGAGAATGTCGGCAGGAGCGGCTGGTGCGCGTTAACCCCTTCGATTCTCAATGGGGCCGAGACGATCTCGAAGCGATCGTGATGCATCAACCCGATGGCATTGTGTTGCCCAAAGTCTTGTCTCGAGAGACTGTAAACTCGGTGGACTCGATTCTGCAGCAAGCTGAAAAAGCACTACCAGAGCAAGCGATCAGGCCACAGCTTATTCTCATAGGTACTGAAGACGCGGGTGCGGTTTTTAATTTGCCGCAGATGACATCACATCCGCGCGTGAACGGACTGACGTGGGGTGCCGAGGACCTCTCTGTTTCGCTAGGTGCGCGCCGGAAGCGCGACAGTAACGGCAACTATCTCGAAGTATTTGGGTTTGTCAGGTCTTACTGTTTGTTGGCAGCTGCAGCTGCAGGGGTGCAGCCTATCGACTCAGTCTACACCGATATACGCGATATCGCCGGCCTATGCCGCGAAAGTGAGACGGCAGCGGATATGGGCTTCACGGGTAAGCTCACCATCCACCCCGATCAAATCGAAGTGGTCAATGCGGCCTTCACACCGAGCAACGAAGAGATCGAGCGCGCAGAAAATCTTCTTCAAGCATTCGAAGAACATCGACGTAGCGGCAAGATGGCTTTTACCTTCGAAGGATCGATGGTCGACGTTCCCCATTTAAAGCGTGCGGAGCAAATGCTCGCAGCCGCAGCGCAGATTGCTGCTCAAAATAGCTAAGAAGCTATCATGTTGGCAACCGGCGGCTACAAACCAAACTTACAGCACAATCAGTCACATGAAGCTTAAAAGGGTAATTGATGGATTTTAGTGAAAGCGATGAACAGCGACTCATCCGCGAGTCGGTGCGAAAACTTTGTCGCGATTTTCCCGATGAGTATTGGGAGCGAAAGGATGCTGCAGGTGAATTCCCAAGCGATTTCTTCGATTCGATGGCAAAGGCCGGCTGGCTCGGAATCGCAATGCCAGAGCAATACGGCGGTGCGGGCAAGGGAATTCAAGAGGCCGCTATATTACTCGAAGAAGTGGCTGCATCTGGTGCTGCGATGAATGGCGCTACGCCTCTGCATCTGTCGATATTTGGCATGCACCCCGTTGTCAAACACGGTAGCGAATCGCTAAGGTCTGCCTATTTGCCGAAGGTCGCACGCGGCGAAATGCACGTCGCGTTTGGCGTCACTGAGCCAAATGCGGGCACAGACACAACGGCAATCGAAACTTCGGCAAAACGCGATGGCGATCACTATATAGTTCGCGGTCGCAAGGTTTGGACAACCAAGGCGATGGAATCCCAGCGCGTGCTGTTGCTTGTAAGGACAACGCCGCGTAAAGAGGTGCAGCGAAAAACCGATGGCATGACGTTGCTGCTAGCGGAGCTACAGCGCCCAGAGGTGACTATTTCGCCGATTCCCAAACTTGGGCGCAATGCAGTACGAACCTGCGAGGTGGTTTATGATGACCTGCCCGTGGCGGTAACGGATCGCGTTGGGGAGGAGGGCGAGGGCTTTCGCTATTTGCTCGACGGACTCAATGCCGAGCGAATACTCATCGCTGCAGAAGCGCTGGGTATAGGGCGAGCTGCATTAAGGCGGGCGGTAAACTATGCAAACGAGCGGATAATATTCGATCGTCCCATAGGGAAAAATCAGGGAATAGCCTTTCCCCTTGCACAGGCGCGCACGCAGTTAGATGCTGCCGAGCTTATGATTAGAAAAGCGGCGTGGCTTATCGATAACTCTAAACCGTGTGGTGCCGAGGCGAATATGGCGAAATACCTCGCTGCTGAAGCGGGTTTCTTCGCCGCAGATGCGGCAATACAAACCCATGGTGGATTTGGCTATGCGCGTGAATATCATGTCGAGCGCTATTGGCGCGAAGCAAGACTCATGAAGCTCGCACCAATTTCGCAGGAAATGATATTGAATTTTGTTTCCGAACACGTATTAGGGCTTCCGCGCTCGTACTGATTAAAACAGGCAAAACTTAAAGGATTGGACATGACTAAGACACTTCGGCTGGCGTTTATTTCTGCACTAATTGGATGGATTGGGCTGTCGTCTGCTATGGCGCAGGAAAACTCGCCGCGAGATGATCCAAAGTTTCAGCGCGTGGAGCCTTTCCAGGTATTCGATAATCTTTACTACGTTGGCGCGAAGTGGGTGTCGGCGTGGGTGCTAGAAACCGATCAGGGTCTCATTCTTTTTGATTCTCTCTATGGCGAATTGACCGATATCGCCATAGATGGCATTCGTGATTTAGGCATGGATCCTGATGACATACGGTACTTAATCGTAAGCCATGCCCATTTCGACCACATAGGCGGAGCGCGACGCATCCAAGATGAATTTGGTGCGGTTGTCGTCATGACCGAAGAAGACTGGCAGATGACCGATGAGCCGGCGATATATCGAGAATATCCCAAGCCTATTCGTCATCTCACCGCCACTCATGGCGGGACTCTCAATCTCGGTCGAGAGAAACTCACGTTTATGAAAACCCCAGGTCATACGCCGGGCGTGCTCTCTACAAGCTTTACAGTTTACGACAACGGCTATCCCCATGCCGCGGTAATGTTTGGCGGTGCAGGGCTAAACTTCGAAGGCGTTGAACGGACGCAGATGTATCTCGACAGCATTGCGTTTTTACGGTCCCTCGATGGCGTTGAGGTTAATATCCCTAACCACGAAGGACCAGGCGCAGTATTTGAGCGCCTTGAGGCGCTCTCGACACGGGAAAAAGATGAGCCACATCCTTTCGTCGACCCTGAGGGTTGGACGAACTGGTTGGAGGAGCTAGAAGCGGCGGCGCAGGAGAAAATGATCGAGGAACGCGCAAATCGCTAGCAGAGGTAGTGGAACAGCGCGGGCAATGCTGGCAATAAAAAAAAGGCAGCGATCCTGAGGAAAGCTGCCCTGATTATTCTTGTATGGCGCACCCGGCACGATTCGAACGTGCGACCCCCTAGTTCGTAGCCAGGTACTCTATCCAGCTGAGCTACGGGTGCGTAAGAGGCCGGTATTATAGCTAAATTTCGCGCTTTGCCTAGTGCCAATTGCGATCTTGGTCGAGAATAGATGATTAGGGCGTTAATCTTCGGATTGCAATGCATGCCATGCAGAGTTAGTGCGACTGGTTGAAGGTCTTGGTAGATAGTTTCGTTTTAAGAGGGTGTTATGAATCTCAACCTGGTTAGAAATCTGGCGCGCTTTCCTAGGTGGTTCCAGCATACATTTTTCATGCATAAATGGTTTCTGCGTAAATTGTTTCTACTCACAAGGTTGCCGCGCGAAGGGTTCTTGGTGAACCTGGCGCTCACTGCGATCGTTTTCGGTAGTGCAGCCAGCTACGCCGATTATGAGCAGGGCGTGAACGCTGCATTTGACGGCGATTATGCCACTGCCTATCGTGAATTTTCGATCGCCGCAAAAGAGGGACTGGCACTCGCTCAATATAATCTCGGCATCCTCTACTTTACTGGGCGTGGAGTCGAGCGCGACGCTGTCGAGGCGTACCGCTGGACGTTCGCTGCAGCTGAGCAGGGTCACGTGGCCGCGCAGTTTAATCTCGCTACGCTGTTAATGACCGGTGAGGGCGTGACGAAAGATACTGCGCTGGCAGTAAATTGGTATTCCCGAGCCGCGAAGGCTGGACATCCCGAAGCAGCAAGCGAACTCGCAACGCTATTTTTCGACGGTAAGGAGGTTGAAACGGACAGGGTGACGGCTCACGCTTGGGCTAGCTATGCGGTAGCGAATAAGGCAGAGGGCGCCGATGCGCTGTTAGCGCGGATAGAGCGCAAGCTCGATGCCGCAGAGCTGTCCGCGGCGCGACGGCTTTTCGCGAAATGGCAAATCGCGCCTTAGGCCTCTGAAATTATCCCACTGCGCTCAGCGCCCGAGCGTTTAGCTTCCTCTTGTTGCCGGCGCCTGGCCTCGCCTCGCTGCCGCAACTCCTCTCTATTCGAGTCATTTACACGCGAATAGTCATCTCGCCACGACTGATCATGGCTCCACTCGACAGGGCTGCGGGCAAGCCATTGTTTCTCGCTTGCATTTGTAAACCAGCCAAGCGCGTGACCAAGAATCTCTTCTTGCATCGCTCGATCGTAGGGGCGGCCGCAGGGATTGCCGAGGGGGAAGTCCACGTGAAGATAGCGCGGCACTCGCGCATGCTCGACGATGTCGATTGCCGAGCCAATGATAAGCGTCGGGATGCCATTCGCTTCTAGGTGTCTCGCGACCAGACTCACGGTCTGGTGACAAACGGGTCACAACGGAACGAGGAGGGCGATGTCAACTGTATCTTCTCTACACAGTTTAAGCAGATGCGGGGCGTCGATCTCTGTCGTATTGCGCTGCGAATAATCCGTGGGCACCGTGTAGAAGCGCTCACAAAGCTCGCCGACAATCCCTTTGCCGGCAGCCTCATCAAGGGCACGTAGCGGGAGAAAAGAGCCTGTATCGTCGGTGTGGGTTACGTTTTTGTGCCATGACAGCTCGGCGGTGTACATCGAGTTTGGGTAGGGCCTGCTAGGCAGCGGATAAACGTCACGCCGAGCTCTGCCCTGCTCTGAGTCCGGCATCGCCGTAGTAATAACCGCAACTCTGCAATCTTCGAGCGGTTTCTGTAGCGTTGTGAAGGGCGTGTCTGTGTTTTTCGCCCACTGGTAGTGGTTACTGTAGCCTTGTGCGCTGTAGAAATCGCGGGTTCTCTGCATGTAACCGACATCGTATTTTTGCGGGTTCACGTCATTCGGCCGCCCAGCTGTGTTGCTGTTGTCTTTCTTTGGTGTCATTCGCGTCTCCTAAAATAGTTTTTCGGTGTTGCGAGCTTTCTATTTAGATGCCTAAAAACCTCCCTAGCTGTTTCAATTTTAAAGAGGCGTTTGATAATCACTACAGCGCGCCTTCGATTTAGTACACTGACTAACCGTAGTTGCTCGCCGAAACAACTCCATTTCGAGTGTAGCTGAACCCCGATGCTAGGACTAGACGCTGTTTACCAAGTCACAGTGGGTGAAGTATAAGTAGCAATCGCGAACTAATAGTAATTAGAAGTTGTTAAACGAAATTCGGGAGCGCATCGAATAATGAGAACGAAAGCGATTATCGGAAAAGCATCGATGGCTCGTCTAGCATTTGCGATGGTATTCCTTCTGGTGGGGTTGGAAGGTCAGGCAGCGACGCCCGCGGATGAGAAAAAAATAGAAGGGGAAATCGACATGCGAATGAATGCACCGATCGCAGGCGTGAATTTTAGGATGATAGAAACCAATGGCATTTCAATGAGAATCGCCGAGGCAGGAAGCGATGGGCCTCTGGTGTTGCTAGTACACGGCTGGCCGGAGTCGTGGTACAGCTGGCGCCATCAGATTGCCGCGCTAGCTGCTGCAGGATACCGAGTTGTTGCGCCAGATATGCGCGGCTATGGCAGCACCACGGCGCCGGCCTCGGCAGAGGAGTATGACATTGTCACCATTGCTGCAGACCTCATCGGGCTGCTTGATGCTCTTGGCGAGGAAAAGGCGGTCATGGTGGGGCACGACTGGGGGTCGATAGTCGCGTGGCAAACCGTCTTGTTTCACCCAAGTCGCTTTTCTGCACTCGTTGCAATGAGTGTGCCCTACGGGGGAAGGCCCGAACGTTCGCCGATGGTTGAATGGCGCGAGGCGTATGGCGACAACTTCTACTATATTCTCTACCACAACGAACCGGGAGGTGTCGCAGAGGCCGAATACGATGCCGATCCTCGAGGCTTGTTGAGTCGCCTCTATCTCTCGCCTGACAGTGAACGTGAGCCGCGGGAAATTACAGATCCAAAAGCTGCAGCGGGTGGCTGGATAGGTCGTCTCGGTGCTGCGAAAGGTCTGCCTGATTGGCTAACAGAAGAGGATCTCGATTACGTAGTGGGTGAATTCAAACATGCTGGGTTTCGAGGAGGAATCAACTATTACCGAAACTTCCAGCGCAACTGGGAGCTCACCGAAAGTATCGGGCGCGACACAATTAAAATCCCGACGTTATTTCTCGCAGGGAGCGAGGACATGGTTATAGGCCATGCCACACAGGAGCGCCTAGAGGGTGCTATGGCACGGATTGCCACGGACTTACGTGGCGTGGTACTCCTGCCTGGAATCGGCCACTGGATACAGCAAGAGGCTCCAGAGGCTACTAATGCGGCATTGTTGGAGTTTTTGAACGGGCTTTAAAAGCGGGGCGTGCCTCATTCTATGGTCTGGACAACCCCCCTCGCTTGCATTGATACTGTAACCATTCGCTTGTTGTAGTTTCGACACTTTAAAGTAACAAGATCAGAACCCCCGGTAACAAAAACACAGCAAATCGAAGCGTAAGAAATGCAAAAATAAAATAATAAGCAGAGAGAATTATGAAAAAGCGCCTCACCTCAGCCCTCTTAGCCCTAGTTACAGGCTTCAGTATCCCGACTACAGTCTTCGCCGCCGAAGCGATGGCGAGCGGCACGTTTACCGAAGAGCAGTTCGAGCGAGGGCAGGTGCTTTACGCGCGCGAGTGTGCAAGTTGTCACGGCGCCGACTTAGAGGGGGGAGTAGCGCCGGTGCTTGCCAGCGTGACGTTTCGAAAGTCATATTCACTTCAAGGGTCCAATGTCGGCGAGTTATATAATCGCATCCGCAACACCATGCCGCCGCGACAGCTCGAAGTGCTTAATGACGACGAATACATTGATGTGATGGCATATGTGCTTGGGCGCAACAATGTTCTGCCCGGCACCGAATTGCTCACCGACGACTACGATGCACTCGCGATGATTCCGCTGTCGCGTGGCGATGAAGGTCTCGATAGCGCGTCAACGTTCATTGCAGGCGAGGCGGGCACTCGACCAAGCGGGCAAGGCCCTAGTTTCGCGGATCTAAAAGCGGCGCAGGCCAACCATTCTGATTGGTTGTACCATAATCAAAATTACAAAGGCACACGCTACAGCGCGCTTGATCAAATTAACGTAGCAAATATAGGTGATCTGCAGCAGGTGTGCGCCTATCAGCTAGAAACATTTGCGACGATGCAGACCGGGCCGATCGTGTACGAAGGGGTGATGTATGTGACCAATTCGACGCGCACCGCTGCGATAGACGCAGCGACGTGCGAGCGCAAATGGGAGCACACCTGGACGCCAAAAGATCGTACCGTATGGGGTAACAACCGCGGTGTCGCAATTAAGGATGGCTACGTGGTGCGCGGCACTAACGATGGTTACCTGCTTGCGATCGATTCTGCCAACGGCAATCTTCTATGGGCGCGGCAGGTCGCAGACCCTTGGCTCGGTGAAACGTTCACCATGCCCCCGATGATCTTCGAAGACCTAATTTTGATTGGCCCTGCAGGAAGTGAGAACGCAATTTCCGGCTGGGTCGGTGCATTCTCACTTGACGGCGGGGAGGAGCAGTGGCGCTTTCATACTGTGCCAGAGGCAGCAGCAGGCGGCGGTCCGACGTGGGGTAACCCCGACAATATTGTCTTGGGAGGAGGTGCGGTCTGGACTCCGCTGAGCATGGATCTAGAGAAGGGCGAACTCTACGCTGCTGTCACCAATCCCGCGCCCGATCTGCCCGCGTATTTGCGCCCTGGTGATAATCTCTATACTAACAATATCATCGCGCTAGATCCTCGCAGCGGCGAACTCCTTTGGCATAAGTCTATCGTTCCCAACGACGATCACGACTGGGATTTGACTCAGGTGAGCCCTGTTCTGAAAGCAGGCGAGGATAATGTATCACGCGATCTTGTTGCGACTGTGGGCAAGGACGGTATCTTACGTACACTCGATAAGAACACACGCGAGGCGCTCTATGAGACTCCGATAACAACCATTCTGAACGCGGAGGTACCGGTTACCCAGGAGGGCGTCTTCGCCTGCCCTGGTGTTTTTGGCGGCGTTCTGTGGAGTGGTCCGGCCTATCATCCGGGTGAGCGTATTGTGGTGACGCCCTCAATCGACTATTGCGCACGTTTTGTGGCGGCGGAGGAGGTTGAGGTAAAGCCTGGGCAGTTATATATGGGTGGTGGCGTCATTCCGGATAACGAGCAGAGTGGTTGGCTTACTGCCGTTGACGTCGAAAGCGGCGACATACGGTGGCGCTACCACTCGCCCGCACCAATGGTCGCGGGTGTGACTACTACGGCAGGAGGGTTGGTGCTTAGTGGTGAACTGACAGGTAACCTGTTGATGCTCAACGCCGCCAGCGGCGAAGTCCTGAATAGTATTTACACCGGCGCGCCCATCGGGGGCGGCGTAATCACTTATGAAGTCGATGGGACGCAATACATCGCGACTAATTCAGGAAACGCGATGATGACATTTCAAACCGGCCATGAAACCGCTCGTAGCGGAAGCGTAATCGTTTATGCACTCCCGAAAGCGGCGCGTGGTGACTAGTCGATCAATGCGCAATCGAAGTAAGCCCTAGCGCGGTGCTAGGGCTACCCCGGCGCTCTAGATAATACGATTGGCGTGCAGGTCAGCGATTTCGTTGTCCGAGTAGCCTAGCTCGCGCATGAGCTCATCGGTATGCTCGCCGAGCGTCGGTGCGCGGTGTCTGATTTCTCCGGGAGTCTCCGAGAGTTCGACTGGTGTTCGCATAAGCGGCGCCGCTTTGTCTAACCCCGGGTAGTCAACCGCTTGGAAAAGTCCCTTGGCGGCGATGTGAGGGTCCTCCAATACCTGCTGGGGTGACAGCACGGGACCTGCGGGGAGTCGTGCTTCCTCCATCGCCGCGAGTGCCTCAGCCGACGTGCGCTCGGCACACCATCGAGCCATGCGCTCGCTGACGAGGATACTGTTGTCACCGCGGCTAATGTCGTCTTTGAAGCGCTCATCCTCGAGCCAGTGACTTTCGCCCATTAGATCGGCCCAGCGCTTAAACAATGGACCGCCCACGGACTGAACTAGCACCCAGCCATCCTTACATTTGAACGTATCCGAAGGCGCTGCGCCCTGTCCTCGATTGAGGCTCGCAACGCGATTTACCCCGAGAGCCGCCTGTTCGATGATAGTGCCATTCATCAGCGTTAAGGCTGTATTGAATAGAGAGCCCTCTACAACCTGACCTCGGCCGGTTTTCTGACGCTCGAAAAGCGCCGCCATGGTGCCGAATGCGGCAAAACTCGCCGTGCCAAAATCCACGAAAGGTGGCCACGCTTTAACGGGTTGATCGGGCGTGCCGGATAAATACATAGCGCCAGACATTGCCTGACCTAGCCCATCGAAGCCGACGCGGTTGCTGTAAGGCCCGCCGCGGCCAAACGCCGAAATCATCGTGAGAATTATGTCTGGTTTCACTGCCTTCAGACTGTCGTAGTCCAACCCCATTGCGGCGAGTGTATCGGGGGGAAGATTTGCGATGACGACGTCTGCAGTGGCAACCAGTTTTTTGACAATCTCGCGGCCCTCGGGCTTCATCGGATTGAGCGTTAACCCTTTTTTATTCCGAGCCAGCTGCATAAACGTGCCGCCGTCATCTGTGTCGCTTATGGGCGCGAGATAACGATCCTCGCTGCCGTCTACCTTTTCGATTCGAATCACTTCAGCGCCCATATCGGCGAGGAGTGTGCCGCAGAACGGCCCCGCAATGTAGCGTCCAAAGTCGAGGACGCGAATGCCTTTAAGTACTTGTGTCATGATCTAGCGGCTCGTAAGTAATTAATTCAGAGGCCTGAGTCTAGCATAGGAGAGTCGGGAGAAAAGGGTGTCTCAATAGCTTCAAGGCATAGCCACCGATTGTTGCGCTGTAGTATCGTTGTCTTACTATCTTGTGACGCTTCTTCGAGGAATGACCCATGAACCACTCACTGGCCTTTGGACTGAGACAGGTGGCAATTATTTTTGGCAGCGCTGCGCTGAGTGTGCTCATTGCTGCTCCTGCACAGGCTGCCGAGAATCCAGGCTATATTGAAGACCCCTCGCGACGAACGACCGGTATCGGTAAGTTCTATATGGGGCGAGAAATCTCATTCGTGATGGGGCATCAAGCGGCGGGATGGCTCAATCGCCCAGGGCGTATCCAAGAGGAGATGCCCGATGAGGTGGTCGCCAATATGGGGCTCGAGCCTGATCATGTGGTCGCTGACATCGGCGCCGGCTCTGGTTATTTTTCTTTCCGCATCGCCAAACTCGTCCCAGAGGGAAAAGTGCTGGCCGTCGATATTCAGCAAGAAATGCTCGACATCATAGAGACCACGAAGGCGAAAGAAGGCGTAACTAACATCGAAGGAGTTAAGGGTGAAATAGATAACCCTAATCTTCCGGCGAACTCAATCGACGCGGCGATAATGGTCGATGCCTATCATGAGTTCTCACATCCCTTCGAGATGATTGACGGCATCTATAATGCGTTGCGACCGGGTGGCCGCATATTCCTGCTTGAGTATCGAGGTGAAGATGCCTCAGTGCCGATTCGCCCACTGCATAAGATGACGCAAGAACAAGTCATCAAGGAGATGAGCGTGTTCGGACTCAAATGGACCGCGACACTCGATTTTCTCCCTTGGCAGCACATGATGATTTTTACAAAAACGGAGTGAGAGTCAGAAACGGTGAAAGTTTAGAAAGTGTTTCTGATCTTGAGTGAATACCTTACGCCAGGTTGTCTGCACGAGTTCTCGATTTCTTCGACAATACCATCGATCGTTGCGCCATCGAAGCGGGTACGCTCTCGGCAGAAATTACGGTCGTTGGCGTTTCTGATATCGAATCTAAAAGTTACTCCGTCAAACGCGCGTTTTTCAAAAAACAGGTTTAGGTCATAGTCAGGAATCTCGCGCTCAATATCAAAAACGTCTATGCGATTATAGTTGCTGCCTTCCCTCGCCTGCGTTGAATAATTAAAGCCGTAGCTGAGATTGTATTTATTTACATCGTGGCGGAATTCGGTTCTTCCGTTCCATCGACGACTCCAGCTAAATCTTCGCTCTATCCCTAAGAAGGGATCAAGCAATTCGGATTCGTTGATGCCTAGCCTAAATGTCAAAAGTGCATTCGGGAGACCTAAATATGTAAGCTGTGTGCTTGCATCGAAGTTGACACCAAAGCGTTTGCCATCGCCAATATTTCCGCGTGCGGATTGCAAATTACTCGGCGACGGCGAGACATCTATCCTGTCGATCACATCACTTATATCGCGATAGTAAAGCTGCGAATTGAGTACACCGATGTTGTTCGGTAGTCGATACTCGAGGTTCAGGTCGTAACGCCAAGTCTGTTCCTGCTTAATGTTTGGGTTACCTGCAACGGTGTCTTGATCGTCGTCTGAGTTATCTGATGAGGCACTGAAATCTGAAAAACTTAACTGAGACACTGTTTTTTCAGCCGTGGCCCGAAACTGGAGAGACTCGGTCAGGTTGTAGCGATAGTCGATCCTTGGCTTAAAAAAGCCGAAACTCCGAGAGTTGCCTACGTCACCAGTCTGAGTAATCTCAGAGGATTCGTAGACCAGCGCTGTCTCAAGCGACATCGCATCGTTGAGTTGCCAATTATGAATGGCGAAATACTCGCTGCGAATTTCCTCGACCGTCGATAAGGCGTTGTCAACGTTTACCGGGAACAGGCCGCCATGAAGCGGAGATGTCTCGCCGCTGCCGTCATCGTTTCCTAGTCGGAGTTCGGAGTCGCGGATAGTTTGGGCGACTTCCACACCAGCCTCGATTGCCTGCTCCGAAAATATATCAAACGTGTAGGAACTGCGCGCGATCCGCTCCCGATCTCGCGCTCCCGAGAAAAGGAAAAGATCTTTGGCGTCTTCATCTTTGCTAACCTGAAATCGCTCTCGAGTAAAATTGAAGTCGCGATCATTCACGATAAAAAGAAAGCGAAACTTAGCGCGATTCTCAAAAGAGTATTCGTAGTCCCCGCCTATCTCCCAGTTATCTCTCCGCCCTTGGTTGGCCTCGCGCTCGAGATTGACGCCAGGGTTGCCATCCGCAAGTCCTATTATGCCTCGCGTGATATCAGTGGGAGGCGCAGCCCTGCCATACAGGGCATTTAACTGGACCAGCGATTTCTCAAATTGATAGCCGAGGTTAATACTAGTTTCAAAGTTGGTCTGGTCGCGCGTGCTTTCCTCAATTCGCCTCTCTGTTGGGACGCCCTGAGGATCGTAGCTCGACTCTCGAGTGACCTGATTGACGTAGCTAGGGTCGCCTTGGATATGAAATAGATAGTTTAAATCGCCGTTTTGCCCCGAATAGGAGAGCCTTGCACCCGGCGCGAATTTACCATCTTGCGTGCGATCGGTGCTTATTTCTGCCGCTATGCTGGATCGAGACTCGGATGCGAGAAGGACAATATTCACAACTTGTCCACCACCGCGCACATCGATTTCTTCGGAAGTGCCGCGAATAATTTCGATGTAGTCGACATCATCGGCGCTGATTCGGCTTAGCTGGCTCCGGCCTTCATTACTCTTGCCCGTGATGCGTTGGCCGTTAATCAAAATCTCGCCTGCGCCGCCACCAAGGCCTCGGCCGCCGCCGCCTCTGCCGCCGAGTGCCAATCCAATACCCGGAATCCTGCTCACCATATCGTTAACTGAAACGGGCTGGAACTGGTCAAAATAGGACGCTTCGTAGATTACGCTCAGCTCGTCCACTGACGTGGGTGCAGGCGCCGTCTCGGTCGCGGGCTCCGCAGGCAATCCCAGCGAGGGAAGCAGGATGAGGATTGGGTAAAAAGAGGCTAGGCGCCGCTTCATTGAATTTCTCCGAGAAAACTTTACTACCTCGGTAACGCTTAGACGCGGCGGGCAGATTGTGTGAGTTACGTTTCGTGACTTTTTAGTGCCGGAAAAGGACTCGTCACAGATCTTAGCGATGTGTGGGCCGATAACTTTAGAAATTATCCCCAAAGCTGCATTTTCCTGCAAATTCTCGTGTTTGCGGGCTGATGATTTTTGCGCTGACGCGTGTAATTGGCGATAATGCGTGGTCTGCAGCGCGGTCGCTGTCCGTATAGTCCTAGCGAAAGCATACGGCCTATCCACCGAGCCGCATAATCGAATCGAAAGGGGAAAAGCATGCAACGCGAATCTATGGAAGTCGATGTAGTCATTGTCGGCGCAGGTCCTGCCGGTCTGTCGACTGCCTGTCGACTGCTACAAATGGCGCAAGCAGAGGGTAAAGAGATCTCGGTGTGTGTGCTCGAAAAGGGTTCTGAGGTAGGCGCGCACATCCTCTCAGGGGCTGTTTTCGAGCCCTCGGCTCTCAATGAGCTGTTTCCCGACTGGAAAGAGAAGGGTGCTCCGCTTAACACGCCAGTGACTGGCGACAACGTCTATTATCTCCCAAGTTCAAAATCGGCAATCAAGTTTCCTGACTTGTTGGTGCCCAAGCCGATGCATAACGAGGGTAACTATATTATCTCGCTCGGCAATCTCTGCGCATGGCTCGGCGAGCAGGCGATGGAACTTGGCGCTGAAATTTTTCCAGGCTTCGCCGCCGCCGAAATTCTGTACAACGACGACGGTAGCGTGAAGGGGGTGGCGACCGGCGACATGGGAGTCGCGGCGAATGGTGAGCACAAGCCTTCCTTCGAGCCCGGCTTTGAATTTCATGCTAAATACACCATTCTCGCAGAGGGTTGCCGCGGTCATTTAGGCAAAGAGATTATTGCGAAATACGCGTTAGACAAAGACAGCGATCCTCAGCATTACGGTATCGGCCTCAAAGAGGTCTGGGAAATCCCCGCCGAAAATCATCAGCAGGGACTCGTTGTTCACACCGCAGGCTATCCGATGATCGGTGCAAGTTACGCCGGCACTAGCGGCGGTTTCCTGTACCATGTTGAGGATAACAAAGTCTCACTCGGGCTTATCGTAGACTTAGGATACAAAAATCCCCACATCAGTCCCTTCGATGAATTTCAAAAGTTCAAGCATCATCCGGTTATCGAGAAGACGCTCCAGGGCGGCAAGCGCATTAGCTATGGGGCGCGAGCGCTCATCAAAGGCGGCTTGAACTCGCTACCTAAAATGACTTTCCCTGGGGGGCTGCTCATAGGCTGTGATGCCGGCACGCTAAACGCTGCCAAAATTAAAGGCAGTCATACGGCGATGAAATCGGGCATGCTCGCCGCAGAATCACTCTATGCGGCGCTCACTCAGGCGGGTGAGGGCGAGGCGCCAGCGCGTGAACTGGTCGACTACAGCGATCGCTTCAAGCAGTCGGACCTCTACGAAGAGTTGCACAAAACGCGCAACTTTAGTTCGGGCTTCCATAAATTCGGTTTCTGGATCGGTAGCGCGCTGACCTTTATCGAGCAGAATATCTTGCTCGGTAAGTCGCCGGTGACGATACATGATCGAACGCATGATCACGCCCAGCTCGTGCCGGCCGAGTCCGCCCCTAAAATCGACTACCCGAAGCCCGATGGTAAGATCTCCTTCGATAAACTGTCGTCAGTCTTCCTGTCGAATACCAATCATGCCGAAGACCAGCCCTGCCATCTTAAGCTCAAAGATGCATCGATTCCGATCAGTGTAAACCTGCCTAAATTTGACGAGCCCGCTCAACGCTATTGTCCAGCAGGCGTCTATGAGGTCGTAGATGAGGCGGATGGATCGAAGCGTTTTCAAATCAATTCGCAGAACTGCGTGCACTGTAAGACCTGTGATATCAAAGACCCTTCGCAGAACATTCAATGGGTTGTACCAGAGGGTGCCGGGGGGCCGAACTACCCTGGAATGTAAGATAAATTACATAGTATTACAATTACATACATAATTTTATGAAAGTGATTTAGCATGATTTGAAAGGGGCGGAAGCCCCTTTTTCACGCCCGTCACTTTCACTGCATAGAAAATTATCAATGAAAGGTCTACTCTGACACTAGGTTGAATTTATACCTGAGCTCAGGAGGGTGCATTATGACAACATTACGCTTGTCAGTTGTAGTAGTCCTCATACTCACTCGCTGTACCGCTATCGATCTAGAGAGTGAATTTCTCCTCGACAGCGAGCTACAGGCGCAGATACTCGATCAAACTAGCGACGCGTTCGCTAGTATTGATCCGTTGTTTTTGAGCGACGACTTAAAGCAACAGTTGGATAAGCATATTGGCTCTGCTCGCGACGATCGTGCGCGTGTTGAGCACCTTCAAGACTTTCTCTACGACGAAGCATATTTAGGCATCAGCTATTCGGCAGAGAAAACGCATACCGCAATGGAGCTCTATGAGGCGCGTACTGGCAACTGTCTGTCGGCAATGAATCTTTATATTGCGATGGCGCGGCATTTGGGGATCGATGCGCGATTTCAGCGCGTTGACGTGCAGCCGAGTTGGGATAAGCGGGGCGGTCTCTTAGTGCTCAGCCAGCACATCAATGCAACGGGTCGATTTGATCAGGCGAATCGTTATGTCGCCGATTTCACGCCAGAGATTGCGTTGCAACAGCTCACGTCTAAAGTCATCACTGACACACAGGCGCGCGCACTTTATTTTAATAATTTAGGCGTCGAGGAGCTGATCGCGCATAACTACGAAGGCGCAATTGCCTACTTCAAGAACGCGCTCTTCTTGGACCCTGAGAACGCGATCGCCTGGAATAATGTTGGCGCAGCGTTTAATCGAGTCGGAGAGCGGACACTTGCCGAATACAGTTATCGAAAAGCTTTCGAACTTGATGCGACAAGCGCTACGGCAATCGCCAATCTCGCCAAGTTCTATCGCACGGCCGGTGACACTCGCCGAGCGCGAGCATATGAGCTCGCGATCGAGCGTTTCAACGAGATGAATCCCTACTATCACTATGCGCAGGGCCACGTTGCTTACTCTGAGGGCGATTTAGACCATGCGCGACGGGCGTTCGAACGCGCGCTCGCTCTAAAGCAAGAAGAACCAGACTTTTACGAGGCACTGGGGCGTGTTTATTTCGAGCTAGGAGATCTGGTTGCAGCCAGAAAACTCAGCCGAGAGGCTGAGGAATTGGTTTTGCTGAACGAGGAGATCTACAGGCCAAGCAGCTCTCGCCTCCGAGTGTTAGAGCGCAAGAGCGGTAATATCGACGGCGCAAGCCTTCGAATGATCTATACCCAGTAGTCTTGTACTCTAGCTAACGTCGGTTGCGAATATATAGCTTTTTACAAGATCTTTTATCGCCTCAATCTGCGACTTGTCTTGCGCGACGGCTTTTATCACCAACCCGCGTTTCTTTTCGTTTTCGCTACTCACTTCAGCGACGATATTTGCTTTTTCTAGCAGTCCGTTGAACACTTCTTCGGCTATTCGTTGTCTGAGCGCTGGCCTAAATATTTTGCCTACGGCCGTTAGTGGCATCTCTTGCAAAAAATCGATGCGCTTCGGAATCGCAGCGCGCTCCGAAATAAGACCAGCAGCATAGTCGATAAGCGCTTGCTCAGAGAGCATGCTGCCCTGAGTGAGAACAACATAAGCCATCGGCAGCTCTCCGGTGTAAGCGTCGGGCAGGCCTATCGCTACAGAGGTTACGACCTCGGGGTGAGAATTGAGCGGTTCTTCGATGAGTTCGGGGTCGATGTTGTGGCCACTGCGAATGATCAGGTCTTTGGCACGGCCAGATAAGTACAAGCAGTCGTTCTCGTCTAAATAACCGAGGTCGCCGGTGTTAAACCAGCCATCTTCGATCCATGCATTGTTGTTGTCAGCTTCGACCTTGTAGCCTGCAAAAACCTGGGGACCTTTAACTAAAATCGCGCCGCTTTCACCGGTCTCGCAGTTTTTGGTCACCGTCGTACCCTCTAGCTGCACGATGCGTATGCCCCCGTAGGGAATTCGCATACCCACGCTACCGGGTGGCTGATCGATTGGGGCGCGACTGATAACCGATGTTGTTTCGGTCATGCCGTAGCCGTTGCCGATTTCGACGTTAAATCTTTCCTCGAAACTTAGCTCAAAAGGGCGCGACAGAGGCGCGGCACCCGAGTTCAAATTGGTGAGACTTGAGATATCTGCATCGCCCACAGGAATTTCGGAGAGAGCCATGAGCACCGTAGGTACCGCGGAAATCTGCTTTACCTTGAAACGTTCGATTAATTTCCAAATGTTCGGCATCGCCGTTTGCGAACGGAACCCGGAGGGCGTCATCAGGAAGACGCGGTAACCCACCGCAAACGAAGCTACTCCTTGAATGATACAGCCGTAGATATGGAAGAGTGGTAGTCCACAGAGCACCGTATGGTGTTCCATATGTGCCGTGTAAACCTGCATCAATTGACCCACGAAGGCCATGTTTCCGTGTGTGAGCTGAGCGAGTTTAGGACGGCCTGTTGTACCGCCGGTGTGGAAATAGGCGGCAATCTCACTTGCCTCGAATTTTCGCGCTGTATCGAGCGCGTCGGCGTTCATTCCTTTTATGGCTTTGTCGAAATCGTAAAGCGACAGTGATGATCCTTCGGGAAGTGTTGCAGATGGGTCACACATGCCCGCGGCGTTAACGGCGACTAGAGTCGTGACCGAATCAGTCATTGCCGCCGCTGCGAGACATTTCTCCCAGATATCGGTTGCAGGCGATTTGCCTAGGCAAATTATCACTGTCGAATTCGCTGCGGAAATGATTTCGGCCATGTGCTCTGCTTCGAGCATTGGATTGATGGGATTCGATATACCTGCAGCTTGCGCGCCCCATATCGCGAAATGGGTCTGAGGCAGTACGGGCAAAATTATCGACACCGAGTCACCGGGCTTGATGCCGAGTGAGGTGAGGAAGTTCGCAGTGCGAGTAATCTGAGCGCCGAGCTCACGGTAGCTTGTAGAGACTTCTTTTTCGTCTGGCAGGCCCTGCAGCAAAAATTCCATGGCGTGATCATCGCCAAACTGTTTTGCCGAGTTCATCAATAATTCGTAGCTGTTGGTGTAGGGGAATTGCTCTAAGAGAGGCGTTTTTTCAAATTCGCGTACGTTCTCGATAGTTTCCATTATCGGTTCGGGAAGCGGGCGGTTAGCTAAATCGATCAAAGCAGAATTCTCCATGTGCTGAAAATGACAGGGCGGTTTTACTCTTAGTTTTTTGCCTGTTTTTTTTGGATTTATAGCACGATCAAAGGGTGCGAACTAGGGCTTGAGCCACATAGAGACCTAGCCTGAGACTAAGACGGCGATAGGGGTTTTCCGGCAGGTCCGGCGTCAAATTTTAGGGGCTAGGTGTTGCGTGCGACAGAGAAGTCAGCGAGGGTGTGCAGCGCGTCGCGGTAGAGCGAAGCGGGGAGGCCATTTAGTCTGCTCAGCGCGAGATCGGCCTGTTGTTGTGCTTTGGCACGCGTATATTCGAGAGAGCCTGTTTTACGGATTATATCGATGACCTGCGAGAGTGTCTCGGGCTGAAGTGGCGACTTGTTGCTTAAGCATTCTCGGATGAGTTGGGTCTCTGTCTCGCTGCACTGGGTCATCGCGTGGATGAGTGGCAGGGTCGGCTTGCCCTCTGCGAGGTCATCGCCGACGTTCTTGCCGAGATTTACAGCATCCCCGTCATAATCTAGCGCGTCGTCAATAAGCTGGAACGCAGTGCCGATATTCATGCCGAAAAGTCTCAGCGCATCCTGAGTTTCGGCGTCGGCATCCGCCAGAATGGCGCCACAGTGTGCGGCTGCTTCAAAGAGAATTGCTGTCTTATTATGGATAACCTGAAGATAGCTTTCTTCGGTCGACGCGGGGTTGTTCTTGTTAATCAGCTGAAGAACCTCGCCCTCGGCGATTTTATTCGTCGTATCTGCCATGATTTCCATAATGCGCATATCGCCAATATCGACGAGGAGCTGAAAAGCGCGGGAATAGATAAAGTCACCAACTAACACGCTCGATGGGTTATTCCACTCGGCGTTTACCGTAGGGCGGCCGCGTCGCAGCGACGACATATCGACCACGTCGTCGTGTAGTAGGGTAGCGGTGTGTATGAATTCGATGACAGAGGCCAGTGCAATAGGGGCAGGTGTGTCTGAGCCGCAGCAGCGTGCGGCGAGCAATACTAGGATGGGCCGAAGTCGCTTACCGCCGGCATCAACGATGTAATGGCCGATATTCTCAACCAAAGGCACCTGCGAATGGAGCTGTTCGACTATGTAGCGGTCGACCGCGTCCATATCGTCGTTTACTGCATTGCGTATTGCTTGATACATGCGATTTCTCTGGTTCTTGCGCCTCAATTCGAGCGCTGCATGCTAGGGAGAGGGTAGGTTCCTGTCAAGTTTCAGCGGTTGCTCCTAGGGGGTTTCACCGCCGCGAAGGCCGCGCCGTTACTAGTTTTGAGGTTTTTTTGCATAGTATGCGTTTTTAGCGTGTATACCCCTTGCCTACACCCCTTATTTTCCGTAAAATCCCCGCCCCTATATGGAATGGGTCCAATGTCCATTCGTAGCGGTTTCGGAGAGAAATATGTACGCGGTAATAGTTAGTGGCGGAAAGCAGCACAGGGTCACAGAAGGCGAGACGCTGAAGCTCGAAAAACTGGAAGTCGCCACAGGCGAAGTTGTCCAGTTCGACAAAGTCCTTATGGTAGGCGAAGGCGAGTCTGTAAAGATTGGTGCCCCCTATGTCGAAGGTGGTCAGGTCACTGCTGAGGTTCTCTCGCAAGGCCGCGCAAAAAAGGTGCAAATCATCAAATTCAACCGCCGCAAGCATTTCCGCAAGCAGCAGGGTCACAGGCAGTGGTTCACCGAAGTGAAAATCACTGGTATCAAAGGTTAAGTAGGAGTTAAGTCATGGCGCATAAGAAAGCAGGCGGTAGTACTAATAACGGCCGCGATTCCATATCCAAACGCCTAGGCGTGAAGCTCTTTGGCGGCCAAGCAGCCCGCGCAGGTAACATCATCGTGCGTCAGCGCGGTACGCGTTTCCACCCTGGAGAAAATGTAGGCTGTGGCAAGGACCACACTCTCTTCGCGAAGGCCGATGGCGTCGTTAAGTTTGTAGTGAAAGGCCCACATAACCGCAAATTCGTTACTATCGAAGCGGTTTAACTATTTCGCGGTCCTAGTGGGCTAAGCGGGATAAACTAAGAAGCCTCGTCACTAGACGGGGCTTTTTTGTATCGGACGCAAAAATGAAATTCGTAGATGAAGCAGAAATCGTAGCAGAGGCGGGGCGCGGCGGAAGCGGCGCTCTTAGCTTTAGGCGCGAAAAATACATCGAGCGTGGCGGACCTGACGGGGGTGACGGGGGTCACGGCGGCAGTGTTTACCTGCAGGCTGACCCAAGCCTAAACACGCTCGTCGATTTTCGTTTTCAGCCGCGCTACCGCGCGCAGGCTGGGCAGGCTGGGCAGAGCCGCAATTGCACCGGTCGTGGTGGCGACGATCTCATCGTCAAGGTCCCCGTCGGCACGACAGTTATCGATGTCGACACCGAGGAACTCATCGCTGACCTCAAAGACCCAGATCAACCGGTAATGGTCGCGAAAGGTGGGTTCCACGGCTTGGGCAATACACGCTTCAAGTCGAGTACTAACCGGGCGCCGCGTAAGACCACTAAGGGGACGCCAGGTGAAATACGTAAGCTGCAGCTGCAGCTGCGTCTCGTCGCCGATGTAGGGCTTCTGGGGCTGCCTAATGCGGGCAAGTCGACGCTTATTCGTGCTGTGTCTGCCGCAACGCCAAAGGTGGCTAACTATCCGTTCACAACGCTCGTACCCAATCTCGGCGTGGTGAGTTTGGGTATGGAGCGTAGCTTCGTGATGGCCGATATTCCGGGTTTGATCGAGGGGGCGTCAGAAGGTGCTGGACTGGGTTTTAGATTCCTCAAGCATCTTTCTCGCACACGCTTGCTCTTGCATCTAGTCGATGTGTTGCCAATGGATCAGGAAGATCCGGTTGAAACTGCGGTAAAAATCGCTGCCGAGCTCGCTAAGTTTAGTCCGACGCTCGCAGCCAAAGACCGCTGGCTGGTGCTGAATAAAATTGACATCATCGAGCCCGAAGCGCTTGCTGAAATCAAGGCCAGGATGCGCGAAGCGCTTAACTGGGAAGGAAAGATCTATGAAATCTCAGGCATTAATGGCCATGGTTGTGACGAGCTCTGCAATGCGTTGATGGATGAGATAATCGTCCACCGAGAAAGGCTACTCAATGACGAGGAATATGCCGAGACTCAACAGGCGCTAGAGGCCGAAATGGCGTTTGAGATTCGCCGTACAATCGAGAGTAGCAAGGCGGCGCGGCGCGCTTTGCGTGCGCAAGCCGAAGCTGATTTAGATGATTTCGATGACGACTGGGACGATTGGGATGACGAAGACTAACAAGCTGCTCGCTTGTTTGTGTGAGCCATCGGTTCTGGCTATGAGAGTAGGTTAGAGAGCGCGTTAATGAGAGACAAAATAAGCCAAGCGAAACGCTGGGTGGTGAAAGTCGGCAGTTCTTTAGTGACCAATGACGGGAAAGGACTCGATCTTGCCGCGATCGAAACGTGGGCAGAGCAGCTCGTTGCGATGCGGGCGCAGGGGATTCAAGTGGTGCTTGTTTCCTCTGGCGCAGTCGCAGAGGGAGTTTCGCGCCTCGGACTTAGTCGACGGCCTAGTCAGGTCAATTTGCAGCAGGCGGCGGCCGCCGTGGGTCAGATGGGGCTAATTCAGGCCTATGAGAGTTGTTTCAATCGCCATAACGTACGCGCAGCACAGATTTTGCTGACGCATGAAGATTTATCGGACCGAACGCGGTATCTCAACGCGCGCTCCACGCTGACTACACTGCTCGATATGGGTGTTGTGCCGGTTGTTAACGAGAACGATACGGTAGCCACCGCTGAAATTTGCCTAGGTGACAATGATACGCTCGCCGGTTTGGTGGCGAATCTCATCAATGCCGACGCAATGGTCCTGCTCACAGATCAAGATGGTCTCTATAGCGCCGATCCCCGCACGGACAAGAGCGCGCAACTCATCTCTGTAGGCTCGGCACTCGACCCAAGCCTTACGGCTATGGCAGGCGGTGGCGGAAGCCTCGGACGCGGTGGTATGCGTACCAAACTCTCTGCCGCGAGGCTCGCAGCACGTTCTGGCACCAACACGATTATCGCCAACGGCCGCGAAGCTCAGGTGCTCGGTCGACTGAGTCGTGGCGAGGACATTGGGACTCTGCTTGAGGCTGACAGTGAGCCGGTAGGGGCACGTAAACAGTGGTTGGCGAGTCAGCTTACTACGCAGGGAGAAGTGGTTATCGACGCCGGTGCTGTCAGGGTTCTGCGAGACGCGGGCAAGAGTCTTCTCGCCGTGGGGATTGTTGGCGTCGAGGGCGCGTTTCACCGCGGTGAAGTGGTCGTCTGCCGAGATGTCGCGGGGAAAGAAGTGGCGCGCGGCTTAAGCAATTACAGCGCCGCTGAGGTAGAACGGCTAAAGGGGCAGAGTAGTGATAAGATCGTGGAGCTGCTGGGCTATGCCGGCGATGACGAAATTATTCATCGCGACAACTTGATTCTCATCGAAAGCTAACCCTTCGAGGACGCAGCACGGCTTTTTACCTCCGTGTTTTGTGTCAGACACAAAAAAGCCGGCTTTGCCGGCTTCTTCATTTTTCTGCAATACTCGCGAGGCCGGTTAAGGCTGCGAAGGGTATCTAGGCTTGAAGCGCCTTGATTGCAGAATTCAGGCGGCTCTTGTGGCGAGCTGCCTTGTTCTTGTGAATGATGCCACGGTCGGCCATACGATCGATGACAGGCACTGCCGTGTTGTAAGCGGTTGTTGCTGAAGCGTGGTCGCCTCCAATGATGGCTGCGTCGACTTTCTTAATGTAAGTACGCACCATCGAACGGAATGACGCGTTATGTCGGCGACGAACTTCGCTTTGCTTAGCGCGCTTACGGGCTTGTGCTGAATTAGCCAATTGTGACTCCTTGGTTTTTCAAGTATTTGTTTTAACTTTAGAAAATAGTTTTCTAGCGAATCTTTTTGTGTCTGATATCTAGCCGGCTTTTCTACGCGCAGTGCAAAAACAAGCGTGCGACAAAGGCCTGACTCTAGGGGCGAACTAGCCGAACGACACCCTAATTTAAGAGCGCGACACTATGCCGCTTAGGTCGCGCATTGTCAAGCGTTGCCGGCGGTAGACTAGGCGCGACGATTCGAACCCGGCGCGTAGTTCGCTTGCTTAGGTCCTTGAATAGCCAAGAAATCGCTGTAGTTATCACAAACTCGATCCGATAAGCTTACGATGCTCAGCCCAAAGTCCCATCGGCGGACTGCAGAGGGCGCCGGCCGAGAGAAATTACCGACCCATGACACGAGACCAAGATCAGGCCATCCAGCAACAAGACAGTGATGACAGGCCTTCTGGAAAGCCCGAACGGCCTCCCGAACGGGGACCGAGCCTATTAGGGGCAAGCGGGATAACGGGGTCGATGACCCTTGTGTCGCGTTTTCTTGGGTTGGCTCGCGACATCGTCATTGCTCGGTTGTTTGGCGCGAGCGACGCATCTGACGTCTTCTTTCTTGCCAATAAAATCCCCAATTTTCTGCGCCGCCTCTTTGCAGAGGGAGCTTTCAATCAGGCCTTTGTGCCAGTGCTCTCCGAATACCGGAGTCTGAGGAGTCACGATGATGTCCGCGAGTTGATTGCCGCGGTTGCGGCAAGTCTCGGTGGGCTTCTCACAGTTATCAGCGTGGTGGTGATGGTAGCGGCGCCTCTTATCGCGGTGCCTATAGCCTACGGCTTTACCGACAACCCGGCAAAGTTCGCCCTGTTCGTCGAGATGCTCCGCATTACCTTCCCGTATCTTCTGCTGATCTCGCTTACCGCGCTTTGCGGCGCCGTGCTCAATAGCTATGGGCGCTTCGCAGCGCCCGCAATTACGCCCGCACTTCTCAACCTCTGCCTGATAGGCAGCGCCTTTCTGCTCGCGCCATACCTCCACACACCAGAACTCGCGCTCGCTTGGGGAGTGCTTATCGCCGGCGTCGCACAGCTGCTATTCCAGCTGCCGTTTTTGCTGCAAATGCGCCTCTTGCCGTTTCCAAGGCGTAGTCCGGGTCACGAGGGTGTTGCTCGAATTAAGGCATTAATGCTGCCGGCGCTTTTCGGCGTGTCGGTCAATCAGATCAATCTGCTGCTCGATTCCTTTATCGCGTCGCTATTGGTGACCGGCAGCGTCTCTTGGCTGTATTTTTCTGATCGACTGATGGAATTGCCACTGGGAATATTCGGTGTCGCGCTCGCAATTGTCGTGCTGCCAAGTCTCTCACGCTCCCATGCAGACAAGTCGCCAGAGCAGTTTAGCGATACCATCGATTGGGCGCTGCGGCTCGTGTGCCTCATCGCCTTTCCTGCCGCGCTGGCTTTAATATTGCTCGCGAAGCCACTGCTGATTACCCTGTTTTTTAACGATAACTTCACGGCAACCGACGTACAGCAAGCCTCCGCGAGCCTGCAAGCTTATGCGTTTGGTTTGCTCGGGTTTATGTCTGTAAAGATTTTTGCTCCGGGATTTTACGCGCGACAGGATACGCGCACACCTGTCCGCATCGGTGTCATCGCAATGATCGTCAACATGGTGCTCAACGTCGTCTTTTATTGGCAGGGCTATGGTCATGTGGGATTGGCGGCAGCAACGAGTCTCGCCGCGTGTGTTAACGCGGGCCTGCTCTTGCGCGGATTAATTCGAGAGGGCGCGTTTCGCTTCGCCACTGGTTGGAGTGTTTGGGGGCTGCGGCTGTTGCTCGCGAATAGTTGCATGGGAGTATTCTTGTACTTTAAAGCGGGAGACTGGAATCAATGGCTTACCTGGGGCGCAGGCGAACAGGTTTTACAAATGGCCATTCTGGTCTGCGGTGGCGTGATGCTATATGTGGGTGTTCTATTTGCTGCCGGCCTGCGCTGGCGAGAGGTGTATCGCTAAATGGCGGCGCGCTTTACTCGACGGGTTTATATTGGGGATACCCCTGCAGAGGCTTGGCATATTCACAACGTGTTAGATCAGCACGGGATCGCCTCAGAATTGCGCAACGAGACATTGTTCGGCGCCACCGGTGAAATCCCCGTTCTAGAATCCCTGCCCGAGGTGTGGGTTAGTGACGTCAATTCGGTGGCTGCAGAGGCGCTGATTAAGGAAATCCGCAGTAGGCCTGAGGAGTCCGCTGAGTGGAGGTGCGATGGCTGCGGCGAAGCCGTGGACGGCGTCTTTGCAATTTGCTGGCGCTGCGGCGCGCCAGCGAGTGGCAGCAGTTAGGCGCGCGACATAAATTTGCCGGTAACCGTGTTGATTTTGATGGTCTCACCCACCGAGAGATATTCGGGTACCTGTACTTCCAGTCCCGTCGATAACCGCGCTGTCTTGCTGCGGTTCGTGGCCGACGAGCCAGTGACCGCCGGAGGAGTGTCCTCGACAACGAGGTTTACCGATTGCGGCAGTTCGATACCAAGCAGCACTCCATCCATCAGCAGTGCAACAATATCCTCTTGCTGCTCGACTAAGTACTCGCTTTGTCCTTCGAGAGAATCTGCATCGACTGTGTACTGACTATAGTCCTCGAGATTCATAAAAACGAAACTCTCACCGTCTTTATACGAATACTGCACGCGGACTCGCTGGCAGTCAGCGTCTTTTAACAAGTCATCGCCTTTCAGGGAGAGGTCCAGCTTTTGTCGCGTTTTGAGATTATTAAAACGCACTTTGTAGAGGGTTGCCGCGCCGCGCGAGGAGGGGCTCTTGCTCTCAAACTGCCTCACGACATGCGGAATGCCTTCAATGTCGACAATCATCCCGCGTTTTAATTCGCTCGCTTTAGGCATATTCAAAAATCCTCATTGAGTGGCAATTCTTACCCTTGGGTTCCGCTCATGACAGCGGTTCGGCTGGATAGCCGAATCTGCCGCGAATGCGGCCCGTTCGAGCAGCGCAAAGGTACAGAATGCGCCTGCAGCTGTAAATACTCTCGGACCAATAGCACCTTTTTCCGGCGGATCTAGAAATGCGGGCTTGCCGACTCTTTGAGTTCGCTGAACAGTTCGCGCATAATTGCGCCTCGCCGAAATATTGAGAATGTCATCATGGTTGAACGCGTTAAGGAAATAGACGATTTGCACATCATTCGACACGAGGAGCTGATAACGCCTCAGCAGCTCAAGTCTGAGCTTGTGTTGGAGGGTGCAGCACTCGACACAGTGCTCAAGGGGCATCGTGCAGTAAAAGCGGTGCTGGATCGCCAGGATCCACGACTCATCGTAGTGGTCGGGCCTTGCTCTATACACAACCCTGAGGAAGCGCTCGCCTATGCGCGCAAGCTCAAGCCGATTGCTGATGAGTTAGCAGAGAGCTTACTAATTGTGATGCGCGTCTACTTCGAGAAACCGCGCACCTCGGTGGGCTGGGAAGGCCTTATCTATGACCCCCATCTCGACGGCAGTCACCGCATCGATCATGGCCTGAAAATCGGCCGAAGGCTCATGCTGGATATTGCTGAGATAGGTTTGCCAATCGGCATCGAGGCGCTGGACTTGATTACTCCGCAGTATCTCCAAGACCTTGTTACTTGGACTGCAGTCGGGGCTAGAACAACGGAATCACCCACACATCGAAAACTTGCGAGCGGCATTTCATCGGCGGTGGGATTCAAGAATAATATCGACGGTAGCCTCACGGTTGCCGTCAATGCGATTCGCTCGGCGTCGGCGAATAACAGTTTTATCAGCGTAACCGACGAGGGGAAGGTGGCGCATTTCCGTACAGATGGAAACCCCCATTGCCACGTGATTTTGCGCGGCGGCAAAGAGCCTAACTACGATCGCGAAAGCGTCGCGGCGTGCGAGACAGAGCTGCAAAAAGCGGGACTGATTGATAATCTCATGATCGACTGCAGCCACGGTAATTCGCGCAAGGATCCGAAGAACCAACTATCGGTACTGCGGGATATCGCCGAGCAGATTGCTGCAGGTAATAAGTCGATCATAGGGGTGATGCTCGAGAGTAATCTCGAGGCCGGCAATCAACCGATACCAGATGACTTAACGGATTTGAAGCCCGGCGTGTCGATTACCGACGCCTGCATCGATTGGGAGACAACCGAGTCGCTGCTTCGAGAGTTTGCGATGAGCGTCGCACCGGCCCTTAGGGCGCGGCAATAGCGTCAAAGGCTGTGAGTGCACCGCCGCCCTGCGACGGCCGGTGCACAGCTACGCTTAGGCCTTGAGGACGGCGGCGAGGCTTTCTGCGAGATACTCGACATTGGCATCGTTTATGCCAGCGACGTTTATGCGACTCGAGTCAACGAGGTAAATACTGTAGTCGCGCACGAGCGTCTGCACTTGCTCGACATTGACTCCCAAGAAAGAAAACATTCCCTTCTCGTTCTGAATAAAGCCAAAATCGCGGTCTATGCCGACTTTGCGGGTCTGTTCCACCAGCTTTGCACGCAGCCCATTGATGCGATCGCGCATCCCTGTCAGTTCAGCATCCCATTCGCTGCGAAGGGCGGGGTTGTTGAGAATAAGTTGCACTACCTCTGCACCATGATCAGGTGGCATTGAGTACATGGCGCGCGCCGAGGCGGCAATTAATGTAGTGGCAGTTGTCGTCTCGGTTTCGGTTTCGCAGATTAACGTCATCGCACCTGTGCGCTCACGGTAAAGACCGAAATTTTTAGAGCAAGAGCTTACTAAGACAAGCTCCGGCAGGGACTCGGCCATGAGGCGTGTGCCGATCATGTCCTCTTCAAGTCCATCTCCGAGGCCTTGATAGGCAAGGTCGATAAAGACGGTGAAGCCCTGATCTAGGGCGACGTCGCGCACTGCCTCCCACTGAGCGAGAGTAAGATCGGCGCCGCAGGGGTTATGGCAGCAACCGTGAAGCAGGACAATGTCGCCCTTCGGCACGGTCTTTAAGCAGGCGAGCATTTCTTCGAAACGCACACTGTGGGTCGCGTAGTCGTAATAGGGGTATTTGCTAATTTTGAGACCAGCAGTGGTCATTAACGGCACGTGATTAGCCCAAGTCGGGTCGCTTACCCAGACAGTCGCATCGGCATTCGCCTGCTTTAAGAATTCAGCAGCGAGTCTCAGTCCACCGCAACCCCCGGGCGCCTGCACGGTGACTCGACGCTTACCGAGACTTGCGTTTAAGGCTTTTCCGAAAAGCAGCTCGGCAACCGCCTCGTTGTATTCAGGGGAGCCAGTTGGACCGACATACTTTTTGCTCGTCTGAGTCGTAAGTATCTGCTGTTCGGCTTTTTTAACGGCAGTCATCACCGGCGTGTCGCCGTTCTCGTCTTTGTAAATACCGATGCCCAAATCTATTTTGTTGGGGTTTGTGTCTGCGCGATATTCGGCGACAAGGCGGAGAATCGGATCTGCGGGTAGGGCACTGAGAGACTGAAACATGATTATTTCTCTAAAAGTGAGTTATCGGTTGGCTATCTAAAATGCGGTTAGCGAGCTTGATGCGCCTTGAGCGTGTTCTGCAATAGCGACGCGCGTGTCATAGGGCCGACCCCGCCTGTCACGTAAGTGATGTAGGAGCACTTCTCCTTTACATTGTCGAAGTCGACATCGCCGACGTTTCTAAAGCCGTTTTTCTTTGTGGCATCGGGAACGCGTGTTTGGCCCACATCGATAACCACAGCGCCTTGCTTCACCATGTCAGCGGTGACAAATTCGGTTTTCCCTATCGCAACGATCAGGATGTCGGCGCTCAAGCAGAGTTCTTTTAGATTCTTGGTTCGGCTGTGAGCAATAGTCACGGTCGCATTGCCTGGGTTTGTGTTGCGCGACATAAGTACAGCCATTGGCGTACCCACAATATTGCTGCGACCCAAGACCACGCAGTGTTTGCCCTCGGTCTCGATTTTGTAGCGTGCGAGTAATTCCATAATGCCGTTTGGCGTCGCTGAGATAAAAGTAGGCAGGCCGAGATTAAGCTTGCCGACGCTTACAGGGCTAAAGCCATCGACATCTTTCTTCGCATCGATTGCTAGGATGATTTTGTTTTCGTCGATATGCTTTGGCAGAGGCAGCTGCACGATGAAGCCGTCTATGCCGTCATCAGCATTAAGCTCAGCGACCTTCGCAAGCAGCTCGTCTTCGGTCACCGTGTCGGGTAAACGGATAGTCGTTGATTCGAAGCCTACCTGCGCACAGTCCTTCACCTTGAAGGCGACATAATTCTCTGAGGCGCCGTCGTTACCAACAAGTACTGCGGCGAGATGCGGTGCCCGTTGACCAGACGCCTTTATCGCGTCGACCTTCTGCGTGATTTCTTGGCGAATTTGTTCGGAGCAAAGATTGCCGTCAAGTAGCTGCATGAGGGGTTCCGTGTGGTCAGTGTTTTGTTGGGCGCGGGTCGACGCCTTGTGGCCCTTGGCATGGGAGACCAATGATAAACGAGGCGGGTATTTGTCTCAATAAGCGATGTCGATTTAGCGCACTTCGCGTTGTTGCTAGCGAGTAAGCGTGTCGATGAGTATTATGCTGTTTTGACTCGAAAGACCGAACGCGTGATTCAGGCTTGCCAAGCCGCTTCGCAAGTTTAATTGAAAAGGGGCAAGCACGGATGGAACTCGCACTCGCAGCAGTCGTGATCGTAATAGGGTCGTATGTTCAGAGCAGCATCGGTTTCGGTCTAGCGATTATTTCCGCGCCTCTCTTATTTATTATCGATCCACTGTATGTTCCGGGTCCGGTGACTGTGTGCGCACTCACGCTTTCACTCGCCAACACCTATCATCACCGCAAAGCGGTTTCTCTCAAAGGCCTTCAATACGCGATTATAGGGCGCATCCCCGGCACTATAGCAGGCGGATTTTTGCTGCTGTGGATCTCGCATGATGCGCTAGCACTGTGGCTCGGCGTCTCCGTGTTGGCGGCTGTGGGGTTAAGTTTGAGTAGCATTGTGATTCGCCCGAGTAATCCGGCAATGGTGACGGCCGGTTTCCTCTCTGGATTTATGGGCACGAGTTCAGCGATTGGCGGGCCACCCATGGCGCTCGTAATGCAGCACGAGGGGAATGACTTTATCCGCGCCAATCTCGCGGCATTTTTTATCGTTAGCTGCGTCATGTCGCTTTTTATGCTCGCCTCTATCGATCGCTTTGGCAGCGCCGAGGCGCTAGTCTCATTGCCATTGCTGCCGGCCACGCTCGTGGGCTACTGGTTGGCGAAAAAAACAATGCACAGAATTTCGCATCGAAAACTCAGGCTGTTCAGCCTAACCCTCTGCGCAGTTGCAGGTGCAGGCTCGATTTTGTCGGTATGGATCTAAGCGGGGATTGACGCGAGGCGAGTTTTTGCGAGCGGTTGTTTCGCAGCAGGCGGCGATCAGTTAGACTCAAAAGTCCTAGACAGGATACTAGGTCTCGCTCACGGGCACGGATTTGCTCGTTGCCGATAAAATGTTTGCAACGTCTAATTACTCAGAGGAAATCTCAATGTCATACTCAGTTTTTAAGAAAATTCCCCGCGCGATCGCGAGTCTTTCGCTGATTGCTTTTCTCGCCTCGGCTTCCCAGGCTGCGCTCGCAGACGATGCTGCGGCGGTCAAAACTATTGCCGGCGTGCTGGTTGGCCTTAACCACTTTCCCTCCGCTGAGGACAAAGCAGCGCTCGCAGCAATTGCCGCCGATGAAGCAAATGGAATGGCTGTTCGGGCGCTCGCGAATGCGGTAGCGAATATCCAGCATGCGGCGACCGCAGAAGACAAAGCGGCCATGGAGCAGATAGTGGCGAGCGATATGGCTGATAGCCAATCGAAGTCGTTAGCGCAAATCGTGCTGGGTATAAATCATATGCCGAGCGCGGACGCCAAAGCGTCATTGCAGGCAATGCTATAGTCGAACGGTCGTTTGTGAGTAGTTATTTGACTCAAGCCGAAGCGCTGTCCATCGAGAAAACCGGCTGGCCCCGAGTTCTCACGATGGAGGCGTTTCGCGCTGCTTGGCCTTTCGAAGGAGAGGCGTTCTGGCAAACAGTTTTTGAAATGCATAAAGATAAGATGCAGATCAAAAACCCTCGCGTCGCCATCGTTAATTTAGAGAAAATTTTCACCGCTACCTTTAGCCTGACAACCGAGAAGGGCTTTCAGGCAATGAGTCTTCGCGACCTCAGTAGCGAGGCGCAAATAAGCATGGGCGGCCTGTATTCGTATATCGGTAGTAAGGAAGATTTGGCGGGTGTTATTGAAGGCATGCTTCGGGCGTGTATCGACAAGGTTGTTGCTGGGCTCAATCAGGCTAATCTCGAACCGGTCGACTTTTTGCGGACGTTAATTTTCAGCGAAATTTACATGGTCGAGGTGTTAAGGCCTTGGTATCAGTTCTGCTTTATGGAAGTGAAAGGCCTGCCGCGCTCGCAGCAGCAGCAAACCCTAGAGCTCGAGCTGCGGTTCGAAGAATCGCTTATTGAGGTATTCGAAAAAGGCGTAGCAAGCGGGGTATTTCGGTGTGCAAATCCTCAACTGCTCGCGTCTCAGGTCACCGCTCAACTTGAGCAGTGGCACCTAAAGCAGTGGAAATTTAAGCTGCGGGGCGTCACAAATGATGATTACGCGCAGTTCATTTTTGACAATCTGATGCGTTGTCTTCGCTGCGAGACTGTAGTCGGGCCTTAGCTATTCGCCGGAATAAGCCCTTTTTTGTCTGCATAAAATTCGCGAATCTTGATTAAATCAGCCTCCATATCGCCGCTGGGATAGAAGAAATCGGCGAGTCCTGCCTCTTTGTTATCGCCATCGACATAGCCCATCAATATAGGGACGCCCGCATTGCGCGCGATGTGATAGAACCCAGTTTTCCAAGCCTTCACCTTGCTGCGTGTGCCTTCGGGAGGCACCAGCACTACTACCTCAGGATTTTCGCGGTAAAGCCGAACTGTTTCGTTGACCACGTTGTGGGACTTGCTGCGATTAATGGGAATGCCGCCGAGGTATTTCATGAGCCAGCCGGCACCGAAGGGGAAGAGGGTGTGCTTGCCCATCCAGAAGACGCGAAGGCGTAGCTTGAGGACGACCATAAGCATCAGCGGGAAATCCCAGTTGCTCGTGTGTGGCGCACCGATCAAGACGAAGCGGCCGTTCTTTTGCTCCTCTCCGACGGCTTTCCAGCCAATTAATCTCAGGCCAACAATCGAAAGAAGCCGGAGTAGTGGCGTAAGTAGCGGTGTTGAAAATACTGTCATGCGCATAGGGTAATCATTCCTAAGTAAGGTGCTCGGCGTGTGGTTGAGTGCTCTCGCTGGGTCTATTCAAGTCCCCACGGGCTAAGAGTCAAGTCCCCACGGGCTGAGATAGTCACTTGAATTATGTTCTACCAATCCCTTTAGCGGGCCACATGGGGTTCCTAAATACAGGAAGCCGATGATTTTTTCATGTGATTGGACGCCGAGGCCGGAGCGGACTATTTCGTGATAGGCCTTTGAACCTGTGCGCCACATCGAGCCAAGCCCCTGCGCATAGGCTGCAAGAGACATGCATTGAACGGCTGCTGCCGCCGAATATTCCTGCTCGATGCTTGGCACCTTCGGGTGCTCTTGCAGCGAGGCAATGGCAACAATGATCGTTGGCGCGCGCAGAGGTTTGTTGAAAATCTTCTCTCGCTGAGCGGGGGTTAGCTCGACACCATCGGCCACATCGGCTGCAACGAAAAGCTCGCCTAATTTTGTTAGCGCCTGATCCTGCAGTAGCAGAAATCTCGAGGGGCGCAGTAGCGCATGATCGGCGGCGCGCAGAGCAGATTGAACGATAATATCGAGTTGTTCGCGAGAGGGAGCAGGTGTGGTGAGTCGAGGACTAGAGCGCCGAGTGGTGAGGGCTTCAAGTGCGTCCATAAAAGCGTTCCTAAAGTGTATATGCCTGCCGCGCGACGCTGAGTCTCAAGCGGCTGTAACCGGAGAGATGCAGCTTACTGGATTTGATCGACTTCGCGTACCCCTCGGTCGTAATCATTTGCTGATGGCAAACGAATAGCCACAAAAATTGAAGGGAATAACACCTGATAAAACAATGCATTGTCGTCATAAAAAGGGTTAATTGCCGTGATACTGTCATATTCTTGATGGTATACTTTTTACCTAAATTGACGATAACCCTTAGCACGCAGTTGTGACTTCCCTCACTCACTGCGAACACGGTTTAGGGAATTATACGCAGAGCTTTTAAGTCGATGGTCCCACTCGCTCTTCGCGGCGTAAGACATGAGTATTAGGACTTGACTGCGGCGCGCGTACTTCGCGCGCGACTTGCATTACAAAACTGTGAAATTTTCTCAAAAAAGATAGGATTGCTCTAGTTATGAATTCGAAGGCAGATGTCATCGCGATAAGCACCGAACGAGCGCCATACCCGCAAGCCAAGTCGCGGTGGTTTGGTAGCGTGAAGCGGGAGCGACTGCGCCTTGTCTTTGCCTTCTACTCGCCTGATGGTAATGAAATCGCCATGCCGATCGCGAGTATGTCTGCCTACCTCAAGCGGGACTTCCCCTGGGTCGACGTCATCAATGAGCCGATCCTGATTCTGCGTGATGAAGAAAAGTATTCACCCACCAACTACGCGAAGATGATTGAGGCTCACGATGCCGACGTGATTGCGTTCTCCGTGATGAGTCCACATTGGTATCCTATGGAGCCTTATTTCGAAGAGCTCAAAAAATTGCTGCCAAACCTGCCAATTGTCATCGGCGGCTATCAGGCCATGCTGTCGCAGCAGCAGACGATTGAGAACCCTAACGTTGACTATATCTGCACCGGCGACGGCGAATACGCAATCGGCAATCTGGTTCAGCATTTGAAGGGTACAAAAGACGGTCACGCCGACGGTATGTGGGAAAAACTTATCGACGGAGAGATTTACGAATCAGAACCGCATCAGATAGGTGACCTCGCCTCGCTCCCGTTCCCAGATTACGAAGTGTTCGCGAAAGAAGATGGCTTCAAAGACGTGAACTCCTCCATCTTCGGCCCGAAGGGCAAACTCGTGCTGCCGGTGATGACTGGTCGCGGCTGCCCCTATCGCTGCACCTATTGCTGCAATACGCCAATATTAGAAGGTTGGAAAACCAAGAAGACCTTCCTGCGAAAATACGATCCGCAGGATATGGTCGACGAACTCGTTCGACTGCGCGACAAATTTAATATTGGCTACTTTGAGTTCTGGGACGAGCTGTTTTTGTCGAACCTGAAATTCGTACGCGCCTTTTTTGCACTCTACAAAGAACAGCTCGGTCTGCCTTTCTCAATCAATTCTCGCGTTGAAGTGATGAACGAAGAGTTCTGCAAAACCGCGGCAGAGGCGGGATGCCATACCATTTGGTTCGGGATTGAAAGCGGCGATGAGGAGTTCCGCGCTAAAATGCTTGGCCGTAAGATGACGAATGAGCAGGTCATTGCCGCAGCGGAGAATTGCAAGAAAGCGGGAATTAACCGTCTGACGTTCAATATCGTCGGTGCGCCATTAGAAACCGCGGAAAATATGCGGCAGACGCTCGAGTTGAATAAGAAGATCGCGCCAGAGCATTTCTTCTTCTTCCCCTACATCCCGCTGCGTGGAACGCCGCTTTACAATATTGCGAAAGAGGAAGGCCTACTGCTTGAAACCAAGCGCAATCTCCACTACTTGTCGGCGGCTAATGACCGACAGTTCACGCTCAACATGAAGGAGCGCCCGGAGCTATTAACAGCCGAAGAATACGATGAGATCTGCAAAGAGATGTTAGCCTTCCAAGAGGCGAATAATCGACTCAGCTATTCCGATGAGGAAACGGGCGAAACCTCGCCAATGACCGTCGAAGACAAGAGTTTCTCGCTTGTGGAAGATCCAGCGCCCAAGGCTGAGGCCGAAGTCCAACTTGCGCCAGCCGTAGACGATTCCGTGCAGCAGTTCACGCCGCCGCCTCAAATCGCGGCCGAGGGCAAAACTTCACTGCTTGACAGCGTGAGGGGATTCTTCCGCAGCTAGCGCCCGTTTTACTGTGACCCAGCTGATCATCGCCATGAGAGTATTGGCGAAGACAGCTCCGCCGAAAAAGCCTGTCACGCCGTAAATGCGGCTCCCCAGATAGGCGCAAGGCACGTAGAAAATAAAGAATCGTGCAATGCTAAGATAGAGCGCAGTCATGGGGCGATGCATGGCGTTAAGCGATGAATTGCTTAAGATGATGATGCCCTGCATTCCATATCCCATCGGTAAGATCCAAATAAATAGACGGATTGTCTCGAGCACTTCAGGGTCCGAGGTAAAAAGGCCGGCTATCCAAGGTGCGGCAAAAATCAGCAGAAGATAAACGGCGAGTTGCCAGACCACAATAAAGCGAAGGCTTATGCTATAGGCTTCTTTTATCCGATCTAATCGTCCTGCCCCGTAGTTTTGGCTTATTAGGGGCGGCAGCGTGGATGACATCGCTAGTACCAGAAGGGTCGCAATGGGTTCGAGCCTCGCGCCGACGCCAAATGCTGCGACTACGCTAGTTCCGAATCCCGCCGCTATCGCAGTCATAGTCCCCATCGCTAGCGGTGTCATCATGTTGGCGCCTGCGGCTGGCAATCCTATCCGTAACATCTCCCGTGATGAGCTTACAAGTATTTGCTGGCTCGGTAGGCGAGTGCTTATCAACTGGTGTTTGATGGCGAGATGATAAAAAAGATAGCCATAGCCAACAGTCCACGCCGCAAGAGTCGCGATCGCGGCGCCCTTGATGCCCATGGCGGGGACAGGTCCCCAGCCGAAAATCAGCAGGGGGTCTAGGAGTGCGTTGATAAGACCTGACCCGGCCATGATGATGCTCGGCGTCTTCGAATCGCCATGCGCGCGCAGAATGCTATTTGCCGTCATTAAACCAACGAGGAGGACGCTGCCAGGGAACCAAATGCTCATATAGTCGTGAATTAGTGCAATAAGCGTTGCGTCGGCTCCCATCACAGTAAACAGCGGCTCCATGAAAAACCAGCAACCCGCAATAAGCGCCGCGGCGAAGGCAAGCGCGACATAATTGATGACTGTTGAGCTTTCTTTAGCCCGGACGAGGTCTTCGCGGCCGATGTATTTAGCGACAACCGCGGAGGCGCCGATGCCGAGTCCGATCGCGAGGCTCATGATGGTAAAGGTGACAGGGAAGGTGAAACTGATTGCCGTAAGCTCGGCGGTGCCTAGAAGGCTCACGAAGAATGTGTCTACGAGACTGAACGTAAACATCATGAACATGCCGACGATCATCGGCAGAGTCATTCGGATTAGTGACGCTCTTATTGAGCCTTCGACAAGGCTATGTTTTTGTTTCTGGGTAGACGGCTCAGTGCGCTGGCTAGTATTCGATGACTCGTTTGACATAGCGCGCCTACCCTGTGTGATTGCTGTTAAGGATTATTTCTTTGCTTGGCGCAGTTTTACCATCTGCTTAAGAATTTTTGGATTGGCGAACAGAAGTTCTTGCGCGCTCGAATAGTCGGGGTTCGCCAATTCTGAACCGATCAAGCCACCCGCCTCCTTCAAAATCAATGCCGCGGCGTCGATTGAGTGACTGGCGCCGGCGACATTTGGCGCCCAGCCGCCTTGGAGTCGGTCCGCGGCTGTGCTGACTATGTCTAATGCCGTGCAGCCAGAGATGCGCACGCGCGCACCGGCGTCGACAACGGCACGCTGCAACTCTAGGAGTGTACTGATGTCCTCCGACTCGTCATTGAGACCGACAAGCGCGCCGGCACTGAGTTCTGTTTCTTTGCCGACGCGGAGTCGTCGCGAGTTTAGCTGAGCGCCACCACCGCGCGACGCCACGAACTCTTCATTTGTCATAGGGCAGACTACGGCGGCATGTTGAATAACACCCTCTACCTTGCAGGCGAGCGACACCGCGAATTGCGTGTAGCCGCGCGCGAAATTGTGATTGCCAATCAACGGGTCTATTAGCCAAACGATGTCCTTGCGTGTGCCAGCACGCAGGCCGGTTGCACGCGAATCGATGCTATGGTCGGGGTAGGCTTTGAGTAGGTGATACTGCAGCGTCTTGTCGGAATCGAGGTCCATAGACGTGAGGAATGAATCAGGATCATCGTTAATCACCTTGATTCGGTCGAGTCTATCGCTGCTATGGGCTATCGCCTCGGCGGCATCACGCGCTGCTCTCAGCGCAATATTTATCATTGGGTGCATTAAACCAATCCTATCAACGTGGTCTCTGCGCGCGCAGATTGAAGCGCCGAGTAACGAGCAATAACTCGATGAACGGCGCGCGAGGCGAAAGCAGAAAAAGTAAAGAGCGAGAGACTCATCCATCGCACTATCGCATAGCCATGGCAATGAAGAGCTCTAGAGGTCGCAATGATAACAGAAGAGTGACGATGCGATGAATTTCTTTATCGAACTCACGAGGTTTTTGGCTAGTCGATCCTCGTGCCCATGCTGCTATAATACGCGTTTGTCAGACTCCTCCTAAGGAAATCCCACTTGAATATCGATAAGAAGCCCACTGCGGCCGACTGGATGCCACTATTGGATCCAAACCAGATAGCCGTCGTATTAGTTAACACCTCGCATCCGGGTAATATTGGCGCCACGGCTCGGGCAATGAAAAACATGGGGCTCACGCAGCTGATCCTCGTGGATCCCGAGGATTTCCCAAGCGGTGCGGCAACGGCGCGAGCGGTTTCTGCCGTCGATATTCTCGAGAACGCGCGAGTGGTGGGCACGCTGGAAGAAGCGGTGGCAGACTGTGGCCTGATTATCGGTACGAGTGCGCGTTCACGAAAACTTCCCTGGCCTATGCTTGATGGTGAAAGCTGCGCCGATAAGGTGTTTAGAGAACATAAGACCAATAAAGTGGCTTTGGTCTTCGGTCGCGAAGATTCGGGTTTAAATAACGAGGAGCTTCAGCTCTGCCAGTACCATGTGCAGATACCTAGCTCGCCCGAATGTAGTTCGCTAAATCTATCGGCGGCGGTGATGGTTATAACCTATGAGCTCGCCAAGCGTGCGCGCCATCAAGAAAACGCGGTGAAATTACCCGAAGATGATTTTTGGGATCAAGAGCGTGCTACTGCAGATGAGAATGAGCGATTCTTCGAGCATCTTGAAAAAGTGATGATCGCGATTAGATTCCACGATCCAGAGAACCCCCGGCAACTCATGCAGAGGATGCGCCGGCTCTTCGGGCGTATTCGAATTGATGTCATGGAGATGAATATTCTGCGCGGTATATTAAGCAACATCGAATGGCATATAAAAACACGAGAGGAGCGTAAGGTGCCTCCTCGCGGTGCGACCATCGAGCAGCTCGAAGAGCAAATGTCACAAGAGAGAACTTAGCGCCTTGCGCGGGCCGCTTGGCCTGTGCTTTTGCCGCGGCCGCCCCTCGCAGGCTTCCCTCGAGTGACTGGCCTGCCCTTAGGTTTTTCATGCGGCACCAAATGCTTTTCTTCATTGCCAATCAAGTCCGTGCGCCCAAGCTTCGTTAGCGCTGTGCGTAGCATTGGCCAATTTTTTTCATCGTGATAGCGCAGAAACGCCTTCTGTAGGCGGCGCTGCTCTAAATTCTTCGACACTTTTACTTTGTCGCTCTTATAGCGCACTTTTTCGAGCGGGTTGCGCTCGGAGTAGTACATAGCCGTTGCGAGGGCCATTGGCGAAGGGTAGAAGGTCTGGACTTGATCAGGTTTAAACTTTCTTTCCTTGAGCCACAGGCTCAGATTCAGCATGTCCTCATCGTCGCTGCCCGGGTGGGCCGCGATAAAGTAAGGAATGAGATACTGCTCTTTTCCCGCTTTTTTAGAAAATTTGTCGAATAGTCGCTTAAACTCGTCGTACGCCGAAATGCTCGGCTTCATCATCTTCGCTAGCGTCTTGTCCTCGCTATGCTCTGGCGCTATTTTCAGATAGCCGCCAACGTGATGCGAAACAAGCTCTTCAATGTATTCGGGGTCTTTGAGTGCTAGGTCGTAGCGCAGTCCGCTCGCGATAGCGACGCGCTTAACGCCCGGGATTGCGCGCGCTTTGCGATAGAGCTCGGTTGTTGGTTTGTGGTCAGTTTCTAGGTGTTTGCAAATACTTGGGTAAACACAGGACAGCCGTTTACAGGTTTTCTGAATCGCAGGCGATTTGCAATTGAGCTTATACATGTTAGCGGTGGGCCCGCCCAGATCCGAAATGGTGCCGGTGAAGCCCGGTACCATATCGCGTATTTTCTCGATTTCGCTGAGTATCGATTCTTCTGATCGACTCTGAATGATGCGGCCTTCGTGTTCGGTAATAGAACAGAAGGTACAGCCACCAAAACAGCCTCGCATGATATTAACCGACGTTTTAATCATGTCGTAAGCCGGGATTCGTGCGTCGCCATAGGCAGGGTGAGGGCGGCGTTTGTAGTCGAAGCTAAAGACCCAGTCCATTTCGTCGGTTTCGAGTGGAATGGGCGGTGGGTTAACCCACACCTCGAGCGTGTCGTGGCGCTGAACTAGCGTCTTGGCATTGTAAGGGTTCGCTTCTTGGTGCAGCACGCGTGAGGCGTGTGCATAAAGCGCAGGATCGTTTACTACTTTGCTGTATGAGGGTAGACGAATATACGTCGTCTTAGCGTCGTATTTTTCCTTTCGCTGGAGAGGCATCGGGATGATTTTGATCGCCTGGGTCGATTCGGATCCAGCATTTACGGCGTTCTCAGCGTTAGCGGCGGCCTCGGCATCGGGCTCGCGGTCATGGAAGTCGTAGGGATTAGGTATCGCATCGATCTTCGATGGCCAGTCGATGCGTGTCGAATCGATTTCAGTCCAACCTTTGGGTAATTCCTTGAGCACAACTGCCGCGCCGCGCGTCTGCCAAAGCTCTTTGACTTGCCTGCCGTTGGCTATTGCGTGTGCAACCTCAACGAGTGCGCGCTCTGAATTGCCGTAAAGCAGAATATCTGCATTAGAATCGATCAATACAGAACGCCGAACCGCATCGGTCCAGTAATCGTATTGCGCAATGCGTCTCAGGCTAGCCTCGATGCCGCCGATGACAATCGGCGTGTCGTAATACGCTTCACGGCAGCGCTGGCTGTAAACGATTACCGAGCGGTCGGGGCGTTTTCCGGCCTCTGCGTGAGGCGTGTAGGCATCGTCGTTGCGCAGCCTGAGATCGGCGGTATAGCGATTGATCAGCGAATCCATGTTGCCGCCGGTAACGCCGAAGAACAGATTCGGCTTGCCTAGCTGCTTAAAGGGCTCGGCGCTGTCCCATTCTGGCTGCGCGATGATGCCAACGCGAAAGCCCTGCGCTTCGAGCAAGCGTCCAACAACGGCCATGCCAAAGCTAGGGTGATCTACATACGCGTCGGCGGTGACGATTATGATGTCGCAGCTATCCCAGCCGAGCGCATCCATTTCGGCGCGCGACATCGGCAGATAGGGCGCCGTGTCGAAGCACTCAGCCCAATATTTGGGGTAGGAGAACAGCTTTCGCGGCTTGAATTCGTCTACCGTTTCGTTCGAGTGCTTCTGCGCCATGATGTGCTCGTTTCCCAGTATTACTGCGCCGCCGGCTCGTTTTTCAGAGGCCTTATTTAGCGTGTGTTCGACTAGGTGAATAAAACATTAGTCCTGCGCAAAACGAAGGCCGCTCTGCGCTTAAATTGACTCGGAAGTATACCGCGTCTACGCGCAGGTTTCGTGATTAGTTTTCGTTCAGAGGCTACCGCTACGCATCAATGGGTTGGATTCGGTAGGCGCATCGCCGCGCGCCTTCTAACAAGTGGTCGCTGCGTTCGACGATTGCGTGACCTTCGAGAAGTTTTTTGAACAGAGACAACTCTGCTACACAAAGAGCAGAACAACTCCTCGCCGCGGCAAAAATAGGGCAGTGATTCTCGATCAATAGCCAGCCACTGGGTGTCAGCCTGAGTTCGGCCATAAATCCCTCATGGCTGCGCTTCGCACAAAGTGCTTCGAGTGTGTCGCTGAGGCTCAGCTGTGGGTCGGGCAATTCGTTTTGGTATTGGGTGAACAGTGAATTTTCGTTCACCTCGACGAGCTTGTTAAGGCCGGCATCGCCGAATGTCTGCGCGGCTGCAGTTATGAGCTCCACTGCAATACGTGCATGCCCGTCGGTGAACAAGGCATGGCCCTGCGTGGTCAATTTCCAAAGTGTCACTGGCCGTCCTCGAGTCTGATGGCTCAGCTGCGCGTGTTTAACATAGCCTTTTTCCTGCAGCTGCGCCAAATGCTGGCGCACCCCCATCGTAGTTAGGCCAAGCTGGCCTGCCAGTATTTTAATTGACTGGGGCCCGCGACTTTTCAGGCGTTTAACGAGTTGTTCTTGAGTGGTCGGCAGGAGCGATAGATCGGTCATGGCAGAGTCCAATACGCAGTTGTTTAAGCTTTCGGCGAATTTAACAAATAGTTTACTTTATTAATTGCTAGCGGCAGTTTGAAGTGATCGTCCTATGGACCTGCGTTGGCTCGTTGGAACTCCTTCGCCGTCGCGTGTTAGGCTCGGCTGTACTAGCATAGTGGCTGCACCCAAAATAGCAGGGCTTTCTGCCAGCCGGCAGGTCATCACGCGGAAATAATCAACAACACAGAGGGTTCAGTTATCGATTCGTTGTCTTCACTGTCGCAGGCTCCGGCTAACTCATGGCCGCTGCTGGTGACGTTCGTTGTTTATTTGCTCGGCATATTAGTACTCGGCATCCGCGCTTATCAGCAGACTCATGACCTAGGCGACTATTTACTTGGTGGTCGTAAATTGGGGTCTGCAGTCACCGCGCTATCGGTAGGCGCCTCCGATATGAGCGGCTGGCTGCTCCTGGGTTTACCCGGTGCCGTGTATGTTTCGGGGCTGCAGGAAAGTTGGATCGGTATCGGTCTCATCATCGGTGCCTACCTCAATTGGTTGCTCGTTGCTCGCAGACTGCGCGTGTTCAGTTTTCACGCTGATAACGCCCTCACGCTCCCCGATTATCTCGAGTGCCGTTTTAGAGACGAAAGCAGGCTGCTGAGAATTCTCTCGGCAGCGGTAATCCTATTGTTCTTTACTTTCTATGCCGCCTCAGGGCTTGTAAGCGGGGCGATATTGTTTGAGAGTAGTTTCGGTCTCGACTATGCAGTTGCGTTGCTTATCGGCGCGGTGGTTATCGTGTCTTATACGTTTGTCGGCGGCTTTTTGGCGGTGGCGTGGACCGACGCGATACAAGCCTGTCTTATGGCCGCTGCGCTAGTGATGACCCCGATAGCTGTCTTCTCAGCGGTGGGTGGTACGCGAGAAGTAATTGAACAAGTCGCTTTGGTCAACCCCAATGGTCTCGATCTATTTGGGAATATTGGTGCGCTGGGGTTGATAAGCCTCCTTGCTTGGGGGCTTGGATATGCAGGTCAACCGCACATTCTCACGCGGTTCATGGCGATCGAAGACCCTGCAAAGCTCGTCTCCGCGCGGCGGCTAGCGATGAGCTGGATGGCGATCATGCTGGCAGGTTCTGTTGCCACAGGCTTTGCGGGGATAGCCTATTTTACCGCTGCGCCGCTCGCAAACCCCGAGACGGTCTTTATCAGTCTTAGCCAGGCACTGTTTAACCCCTGGATGGCAGGCGTTATCACTGCGGCAATCCTCTCGGCGATAATGTCGACGATCGATTCACAGCTGCTCGTTTGTTCCTCGGTGATCAGTGAAGACTTTTATAGAACGTTCCTCCGTCCGCAGGCGAGCAGTAGTGAACTCGTTTTGGTTAGTCGCCTTGCGGTTGTGGGCGTGGCGCTCATCTCGCTGGTTATCGCGATGGATCGAGAAAGCAAGGTGCTCGATCTAGTCAGCTATGCGTGGGCGGGTTTTGGGGCTGCGTTCGGGCCGGTTATCCTGCTGTCGCTTTTCATGCGAAGCATGACTACATCGGGCGCGATCGCAGGGATGCTTGCCGGCGCCATTACTGTGATTGTTTGGTCGAATCTCTCTGGCGGCATTTTTGATCTGTATGAAATCGTCCCCGGCTTTGTCGTGTCGCTTACTTGCATTCTCGCTGTGAGCTCGCGCTGGCCCGAGTCCCGCGAAAAGGTGTTGTATCAATTTGATGAGGCAAGGGCGCTCTCTCGAAACTAGGCGACGGTATTAAAGTCTTAGCTGCGCGCGTCCCGCGTCATCTGGATATGAGGGATATCGTCTTCTAAATAGGGGGGCGAAGCCGTCTTGAATTCGAATGCGGCGTAAAAGGCTTCCAGATGTTGCTGAGCGGAAATGGTGATTTCGGCATCCGGGTAGAGCGTGCAGCAGGCATTGATTGCCTCGCGCACTAGCGCTTTACCTTGACCTGAACCACGAAGCGAGGGGCTGGTCACAATACGCCCAATTGAAGCGCCTGCATATTTAACCCCCGGCGCGACGATGCGAGCGCAGCAAAGCACCTCGCTCTCTGCATCGAGCGCGACGAGGTGATGCGCCTTTTGGTCGTAGTTGTCGAGGTCGAGATAGACACAATCTTGCTCAACGACAAAAACCTCGCTGCGCAGCCTCAGCATTGAGTAGAGTTCTGAGTTGCTAAGCGAGCCGAAGGATTTTGTGTGCCAAGTGAGAGTCTTAGCGAGTGTCTTAGCGCGTGTCATGGGGGCCTGCTTTGGGGTGGGTCAGACGCCTTGTCTGGAACTATCGTAAGAATCTGAGTCTACCATCGCAGATTTTACTGGCAAACCTCTCGCGTTAAAGGTGGTTATGATTCGAACAAGAATCCCCGCGAAATCCTTCTAAAGACTATGATAAACTTCGATCTGCACTAAAGCTGCTAGCCTCGTTATCCGGTTCTCCACGAATGAACGAATGATGATCGATGGAAGCAAGGCGGTACGCACTTCGCAAGATTTCACCGATTAAGCCCCGGTGGCACAGCTGGATAGCGCGGCCCCCTCCTAAGGGGCAGGTCAGAGGTTCGAATCCTCTCCGGGGCACCATCTTCTATGCACAAGCGCTTGTTATATAAGCATTAATGCAATATAGCAGACCCAAGGTTACGTAAAAAGTTACGGATTTGGGTGAATAGCAATGTCTAAAAAGTATCCTCCCTACGTACGAGCGCTCAAAAATAGCCTCTTCTACGAGCGTACTTGGCCTTCTCGCCTGAAGCATCTTGGCAGACCTAGGTTTACTTATCCGCTTCGGCTCAAACTGGGTCAGTACACAGAAGCTGAGCTTCATCGAGCCTACGCAGCAGCTAATGATGAGTTTGATCTGCAGCTCAAGTTGATGGAGAACAGCGGTTCCACAGCCTTCACAGAAACAGAAATAGAGAAGGCTGCAACGGCTTTACTGCGCAAGCAACGCCTCAGCGCGGGTGACTTTGAGCACGATGATGACTTCCATCACTATGCTGAGCAGCTCGTGCCGGGCGTTGACGACGCGCTTGATGGCGACCCTAATAGAGAACGCACTGTTGAAGAACAGATCAAAATTGCTGCCTACAGAGCACTAAGCACAGCTGCTCGTAAGAAGCCTAAGATGCTCAGCTCTGTTTGGTCAGACTATGTGCGCGACGGTAATGTCGACGTGACCACAACGCGGAACGGTAGAACTAAGCAGCGACGTTGGGAAAGGGTCTTTGCCTACATTGGCGAACATAGCCTCAGCACACCGAACCTAGTCGATGTCATACATGAGGGATTAGACCGTTATTGGGCTGATCGATGCGAGCAAGGTATTAAAGTGCAAAGCATTAAGCGCGAATGGCGCGAAACCCTCGCTGCTCTGAGGCTCGCCAGTGACCGATACAGACTTGGTTGGGTGATAACGCCACCAGGCAAACGCATAAAAGCTGATCCACAAAAACAGAAAACAGTGCTGAGCGACGCAGAGCTAGTCAGCCTTGTTACCACCTGTTTAGCTGACACTAAAACGCCCGAAGTGAGTGCTGCCATTGTATTTATGGTTCAGAGCGGAGCTATGGTTAGCGAGATTGCTCGGCTTGATGCTGAAGAAGTAATAGCTGACTTGGACGCAGCAATCCCACAGGTCGCCATAGGCAAAAGCCACAACGTTAAAGTAAAAGTAGAGCAACGCCGCAGAGTAGTGCCAATAGTGTTTGGCAAAGAATATCTAAGACAATATCTACCTAGAGCTATAAAACACTGCAGCACCACTACAGAAAGCAACATGTCTAAACGCATTAGTAATAAGATGCGTTCGGCAACGGGCAACACCACTTTGTCAGCGCATTGTCTCAGACATACACTCAAAGCACTGTCAGACTCTGTTGACGCTAATCAATCTCATGTTGCAGCAATCGGTGGTTGGTCCGGAGGGTCAGTAGTGATCAGCGCAGCTATGCAGCAGTACGGCGCAGCAGGACTAAGCAGCTCAAAAGGCTTCAAAGCAGTCCACGATACAAGTCGTAAAATTCTAGCTTGTGTTCTAGAAGTATTAGAAGCCAAGCATGGTGACAACGTAGTTAGCATAACAAGATAATCTAGGCGGATGGGCAAGCAGCGTATCAGACAGATATGGCGCGCCTGCTGATATAAAGATAAAGCAACGCTATTTGTTGCAGAGTATTGATGCGCCTAGTGGTGTTGATTGGAGTTAGTCAAAAACCGCGTATTCTAAGAGTGAATCAACACAAGAATCATCTCATGATTAGTATCCTGCCTCTTTGACTTTCTAGCCGCACGAGGCATACATCGAAATGTCATTTATAAGTAGCGCGATAAGTTTATAGGAGATAAAAATAATGATTTCAATCGGAGATATGGCGCAGTTGATTGCTGCGATTGGTGTAATCCTTTCAATGTTAAATGTAGCACGACAGATTAAAAACAATACTAAGCAGGCCATTTTAACAAATTGGGGAGTCTTGTCAGAGCGGTATATGTCCGTGTATCGCCAAGGTGCTAATCTAGAATTTGCAGATGTAATAGTCCGAGGACATGAAAACTATGACGAATTAACTAATAGTGAAAAAATAGCATTTGGCTTTTTTCTAGAAAACGCATGTATCGCCAATGAAGGCGCACTGGTTATGAGTAAAGACGCGCATAGAGATGACGACTCCATGGTGGAATTGTTTAACCGTCATATACGATGGCACATTGGCAGCAAAGGAGGACGCAGGTGGTTTGAAGAGTTTGAAAGACAAAGAGCGTTTCCAAGCGATCTTTCAAAAGCGATACATTTAGCAATAGCTAGTAGTGATTAGAAATACCTGCTAATGGTCAATGCACCAAACGCCCACGCTTCGTTTGATGCATCAAAAAATTGAAACTTATACTAGCTGACATACACGGACGGCACATGAGGAATAGATTGCTACCTTCATCATTTGATAACAACTTTGATGGCCACCCCGCCTCACTGTGGTTATTCGGCTTGATAACTACTGTTACATTAGGCCGCAGCCTTACTCACATATTTTTGCCTGATGGAGGCGCTCAATCTATAGCAACCGTGCCACTGAGCCAATACTCCAGTGGCGCAGAAAGCTCAGTAATAAGTGTTTTTGCACTATGGGGTTTATCCCAAATGCTGATAGCGCTAGTAATGTTAATTGCGGCATTACGTTATCGCAGCATGATTCGGTTGTTGTATTTATTTTTGATTTGCGAGTACGTTGGCAGAATATGTATAGGGATTTTCAAGCCGTTAGAAACGCTCCAGACGCCTCCGGGAGCTACAGGTAGTTTAGTCATATTGGGCGCTTCACTAGTCGGCTTGTTGCTTTCGCTTAGGACCAGCGATGTGGTTAAAAACTAGCAGCGTGTCAGACAGATATGGCTCTCCTACCGACATAAAGATAAAGCAACGTTATTTGTTGCAGAGTATTGATGCGCCTAGTGGTATTGATTGGAGTTAGCTCGCGCATCTTGGCAGAGTTGCGAAGACACGGAAGAGTGAGTCCCTGCAGTTCCCTAATAAACCTATTTATCACCTCAACCAACGCTGTCCCTCGCTAGCCCTCATTCACCCTCCACAGCCCCGTACCTACTGGTCTGCAGAGCTTCTGAATCGCTAACTAAGGCCTACCTACAGGGTGGGTGATTCTGCTGATTTATTGAGTGTAGGCTTCAACACTTAAAAGTTTAAGCTCGAACGCGCCGTCAGTCTTATCGTACTGGTAAAGAGCAAACTCCGATATGTTGCTGAGGTCGAGGCTCGGCCCATCAAGCTCAAACCCACGGAATTGAGGAGCGAACTTTGTAAACGGAATGTAAATCTCTTCTAACTCTCCTGCAGTGGTCTTGAAGTCCGCCCAATAACTTACCTGTCTTCCTCGCCACCTAGCGTCTGTTTGTATTGACCACGTGTACTTTCGACCATCGGCCTTTACTCGAAGTTTTACACCTGAGTATCCAGAAAGGTCTTTGATAAACCTTTGAGTGCGGATTGAGCTGAATCCACCTCCGTTGGTATTAGTCACACCAGAAAAGAGAAGCTCTTCATCTACGATACTAAAGCCACCTTCGCTGCGACCACCCATGACAGTGTCATTTTGAACGTACCACTGAAGGTCAGGTTCATTGTTTTTGAAGCCATTGAGCAGAAGATTTTCTACTTTTGATTCGTCACTTAATGCGAAGGGACTTATCAGCATAAAGTAGGTGAGAAGCAAAAGCTTCGAGGCCGTCCTAATATCATTCATTGTCATTCCTGTGAGTTGCGGGGTCGTCCCATTTCGACGCCTCTCGAGCGGTTAAAAATAGACCTATCAGCATAAAAGTAAACACAGCAATCGCTACACCGAGAATCATTGATGTGCTCATCGACCTCTCCCCTGTGAAGCCATCAGCTTAAAGTAGATGCCGAAGCAGAGAATGGATGGAACCCAGACGGCGGTGAAAAGACCTTCGTCTTGTTGTCCCGAAAACCAGAGGACGCCGGAAACAGCGAATGATATAGCGACGGCTAGCAGTATGAATAAGTCTGACTGTTTAAACATAATATTTCTCTTTTATAGGTCCATAGATGCGATAGCGGAAATTACACAGCCTAACACTGCAACGCCTGCGAGCGTCCGTAATCCAGAATGGCCGGCGAAGTCAAAAAAAGCAAACTCAATTACTCCAAATAGACATGATGCCACCAAGACTAGCGAGAGCAGAATAAGGCCTATTCCTAGTCGGACAGAAAGCGTTCTCAAGTGACTATCAAAGGTGACGGTAAGTTTCATGTAGGCTCTCTAGGCGTTAGATTAAGGTTGACGCGGTGAAGTGTCTGACGCTGCTATGCCAACCATATATCGAACCGGCTCTGAATACAAAGTTAAAGAACTCAGACATCCACATAGGTCATCGCATCTCACAGCACTGGAATTCGCAGAACGTGGGCGTAGTAGATGTCCATCATCCCTACAACCTTTACTTGTCCTGCGCAGCCTGCAACATAGCCCTAAGTGCTAAATACCCAACAGAGATTGATAAGCTAATACAAGAGAATGGGACAATAGGTGATTGGCTTATGAATGGCTTACTAGACGCTTAAGGTGACCCAATTTGGAACAGCGCCGGTAACTGCATAGTCTATAGAGAGGACTATCCAGGTTGCGATTTAAATACGTCTCGACCATTAGGAATTGCGCTAGACTCGGTTTGCTAAGATCTTACGAATTGCACTAAGTTCAGAGCTCTTGGCGCGCCCCTGGGCGACGACAATGTCATCATGTCGCACCTCCTCTTTTGAAGCAGAGCGCACAGTAACCCTCTCGACAGGCTTACCACTGCTCTTTGTAATAAACTTAATTGACCCTTTCTGATCCCATCGCTCACTCCATTGAGCAAGACTCACTGTAAAAGTAAGTAGATCTTTTCCTTTTTCTGTGAGCGAGTAAAGTTTCGCTCGCTTATCAGTCTCGGAAATGTCTCTAGTAAGAATCCCATCACCGACCATCTCAGCCAGCCTCGCTGACAGTACCTTTGAAGAAATGTTAAGGGATTGTAGGTAATCATCGAATCTCGTCATTCCAAAAAAAGCATTTCTGAGAATCATTATTTTCCATTTGTCGCCGATTAACTCTGCACCTTGAGCGACGGGGCAATCAATATTTTTGAAAGAGGTTCTAGGCATAAAAATCGCGAATTTTACTTCCCTAAGGGAACTTAGTTGTTGTATAACGAATTTGCAGACTCAAAATCTAATTTCGTTAACTCTATATTACTAAACTAACCTACAAAGGGGTATAAAAATGCACAAAATTAGTGCGGTAATTAAATATTTTCTTGTAACGCTAGGCTTAGCCTTTACGCCGTTGATCTATGCACAACAGCCATTTCAAACCTTTGACATGATAGTCAGCGACCCAGCCGGGGTGGTTGCAGCACTTAACAAGTATCAAAAAAGCCCTACCGGGCAACAAAGCACCGCAACAGTAATCCTTAGCCAGTATGTTGCAAATGGGGAAAGTCTTGCTACACATCAAATTTTAGTCGTCTACCCATCTAACCAAGAGATGGATCAAAACCTAATGCGCAATGCAACCTCAGCCGATTGGGCGGAGTTCTTGAATGATATGCAAGACTCAGCTTCAGTTGAGGCTGAGGGCATCGGCCAAATCTTAGCTATGGCTGGGAATCCAAATGATCCAGTCGCAACAGCCATGGGGCGAACCAACGTTATTTATCAGCTGTCTGTTGACGATCCCGCGACTTATGCTGCGGCATGGTCTGACTTCTCTGGGGCAAATCTTAAAGAGGGTAATGTTTCATACCTATCATCAGTCCTTGCATATGGCACTCATCCTGGCACACATGTTGTTAACAATGTTTATAGATCTCTTGGCGAAGCATTATCTAACCAGCCACAGTCAATGGAAGGATTTGATGTGTTTTTACAACGAGTCAGCAGTATTCGAACTGTTGTAGGTAGGGTGGTAACTACAGTCGTTGGAGAGTGGCGTCCATAAGTCTAAAACACAAGAAGCGATCCAATCACTATTCTTGTTGATCAATAATGAAAGGAGAAGTTATGAGCGAAGTACTTGGAACTTTTGAGCTGGAGCATGTCTGCAACACCTATACGACTGACTCCGAAAATAATATTACGAATCACACCAACTGGAGAGGCAGTGCAGACGGATATGGCTCAATTTGGGGGACATTAACCTTTGCACCGACCCCCTTAGGCTCTATGACAGAAA
>Ga0222714_10000207_pt1 | contig 69798 bp, 104 predicted proteins | sample C33_3DmetaG_FD_165048 | JGI IMG/M metagenome (GOLD analysis project Ga0222714, IMG submission 165048) | Estuarine water microbial communities from San Francisco Bay, California, United States - C33_3D | ecosystem: Environmental > Aquatic > Marine > Unclassified | place: USA: California... | reverse complement strand
CTGACCACCGATCATCAACTCCACCTTGTCGATAACCTTGGACCAATCGATGTTGGAGATCACGGAGCCGTTGGTGTCACGGGCCGTAAAGTACACGTAGCTGAGCAGGTCGCCCTTCTTCTCGAAGCGGATGGTCGAGATGCCACCGGCGGTAGGCTGACCCTGGATAATCTGACGCTCCACGGAATGAGCATAGTGAGTGTAACGACGGTAGTTGGACCGGAAGAAAGAAACCTCGGGCTTGCCCGTCAGCCACGCGTCCTGAGCACCGGTCGCGACAAGCTGAACGATACCTCCGCTCATTTTACAATTGGTCTAGATTATTTTAGACGACCGAAAGAGGCGGCTGGGCAATTGGGTTTTTGTCGAGTTGCTGGATAGCCACGTCCATCGATCTGTTCGTAGACAATGGGTTCATGCGTCCCTTCTTCTCATTGAATCTGTCGAATTCAGGCCGCTGATACTGTTGGAAACGCCCACCATCCGGTGCCGACACTGGGAACGCCGTCGTCTCGGACCGAAGGCACGACGGGGCGCCACCCTGATTGACGGGGTCCGTACGGACATTCATGCGACCAGGGCCCTCTGGGCGGTTCCCATTCTCACGGTAACCGCTCATGCGCGTCAGTGCCTTGTCCGTGTAGCACGTCTCGCCACCCTCGGCGTACGGCTGAGCCACGTTGTACTGAGCCGGGCCGTTCTCAAGGCCGTCGGCGCGCATACCCGTCTCGTGACGGATGGTGGAGCGCCGGGTCTTGATAAAGTCTGGGCGACCCTCCGGGCCCAAAAGAGCACCACCCTGACCCTCACCCTTGTTCTGAGCCGGCGGGCGGTACCACGCCTTGGTGTCCTTGGCCTGATGTGTGATTTCGCCAATCACCGTCCCACCATTCTTCACGACTGGGTTGGCGGGCCCGTTGCGGCCCTCGAGGGTCGTCAGACGCTCCTCGTTGATGTTGTTGGGTAGGGCACGGAAAAAGTCGTGGAAACCGCCCGCCGCCGGCACGTCGGCAGCGACACCCAGACCCGGACCGACGTTCTTGCGTTCGATGGGCTGAAGATTGTTCATCTTGTTCGTCACATTCTGGCGGTTGTACAAGTCGTAAACGGGCTGACCGAACGGGAAGCGACCCGCGTCCGGTGCACGGTCCTGGAGAGAGCCCGTGATTTCGTTTTTGGGGCCGAGACGAGAGTCGCCGATACGGCGGCCCAAGTCGGGAGTCATAATTTTGAGGTCAAAATAGTCCTTCGAGTGATCACGTGGATTCGCCATGAGATCCACGTCACGACGGGTCAAAGAAGGGGCGGCGACAGCCTGGGGGCGGGCTTCAGCCGAGGACTCGGAAGACTCGCTTAGACGCTTGCCTGCAAAGACGAGGCCGACGACTGCAGCAAGAGCCAAAGGGTCCATTACATTTACTTACTAAAATATCTCTGAACGAAACGAGTGTTCTGGTCATCGACGTACGTGCTGGTGGGATTCCAGCCCATCACGCGCTGCGGAATATCCACGTAGCTGTTCGGGAAATCGTACGGCTGTTCGGTCGGGTTCTTCTTCCATGCGATGGTGGTCCGCTCGCGGAGCATGCTCTCCACATCGGTCTTGTCCGCCAGAACAACGGTGGCCGGACCCATCATCACACCCTCCTGAAGGACTAGCGGGCTCGTGTTCAGCCGAGGCATTATTACTTTAGCTCTCGAAAAAAACTATAGATTTATAGTATGCCTTCTGCACCTGCCCGGGTGAATTACTCTCGTTCACACAAGGTCAAATCGGCCTCGCCTGCCCGCCGCCGCAGTAGTCTGCGCGCCGGTTCCGCTCCTGGTCGGCTTGGGGCTTCTCTGAACCCAAGATATCGTCGCGCCAAGTCGGCGTCACCTGGTGTCCGTCACTGGAGTCCTCCACGTGCTCGCCAGGGGTCGGCCGCGGTGCGCCGTGGATCGTCTGTTGGCCGCGGCGCCAAAGCGCTCACGGCGCTCCTGGCTCTACAGGCGGCTCTCGGTGGTCGCAAGGTGAACACGCCGTACGTCGGTGCGTCGGGTAAAGCCCTGGCTGTCTGGCCCCTGGGAACCACTGTACCTAACTACGCCTATATGACGCGCACCTCCGGCCGGAAACATGAACTCGCCAAGTTCCCCGCTGTCGAACGCGTCCGCATCCGCCGCCCTCTGACGTGCGGCCGCAAGGCGTGCCTGGGTGGCCAGCCCAATGCTTCGCTTTACGAGCCGAGGAAGATTCAGAGCCATATCTACGGCACCAAAGTGCCGCGCAAATTTGGAAACCGTCCCCTTATAAACCTGCCCGTTCCCGTCATTTCAGCAGCCAACGTCCTGAGATTCGAGGCGCAGGGGTACCAGTTCCCCAAATCGGTACTGAAGCAGGCTCACGCTGGCGCGCCAATTACCGCCAACTTCAAGCTCTCTAAGAGAACCATGGAGGCTCTGGCGGCCAAGGATCCGCGCCTGCTGCCCGCTCTTTTGGAGGCTTCCAAGCCTCTGCCGAGCCATTTCAATCGTACGCACGAGCTCGTCCTGCCTCCAAGCGTTCAACGTAAACTGGCCGCTCTGGAGACGCGCGGACGTTCTGCAGCGGTGATGAGCACCGCAAAGGCTTTGGTCGCCCCATGGAAGGTGGCGGCCAAAGCCCGGAATTTGACTGGACGCGCCGCAGCCTCTGTGGGTCGCGGCGCCGCGGCGGTGGGTCGTGGTGTGAGATATACGGCAAGCCTCCCTGGTAAGGGTCGGCGTGCACTGATGCGCGCCTTGACGGCTCAGGAACGTCGGCTACCGAATTAACGGCCATTGCCTGCACGCATCTGAGCACGCTCGGGAAGCGTAGAATAGAAGCGGTCGGGGTCGCACGCCTCCCCACCCTGATCCTTACAGATGGGTGAGAAGGGCTTGCCGTAAGCCGCCTGGGCAAAGGCCGCCTGGTCATTCGGAATGGTGGACGAGGCGGTCGTATAAAAGTTGCGTTCAGCGTCACGCTTACGCTCGAACGGGTGGATATTACTCCACTGTACGGCAATTTCCTGCCGCACACTGGGATACCACGCAGCGCTCGGACGGTCGGGGTAATCTATGTAGTCCGTCGGGAGGACGTTGCCCATGGGGTTGTTGAACGAGGGCATGTAAACTTCCTCGCGGAACGGGCCTGGAGCGCGGCCATCACCCTGTGCCGGACGGAGCTTGCCGTCCTTTATCAGGTTCGCACCGTACAGGTAGTAAAGGATCGCCAGGACCAACACGCCAAGGGCGAACACGCGCGGGTCGCGATTTATGATATAAATAAGGACTGATGCATAGATGACGAACCGGGAGGTTGCTGCGACGCGCTCGCGTGCAGACTGCTTCGCGGTAGGCCAAAACTCGAGGAGCTTGTCATTGCGAAAAATCTCCCTCGGGTCCATTCTGTAATAGTCTGAGAAATTACTTCTTTCGACCCTTGGACTTCAGCCGGGGCGTGGGCCGAGGGGCCTGCTGTGGCTGCGGCTGGATACCACCCATCAGGGATGCCAGACCACCGCCCGCGCCCATCATCTGGGAGAGCATGTTGTTCATCCCGGCCATGAGCGCCTTCTCGTCCATAGCACCGCCAGTCGTCTTCATGTTCTTGGCGCAGTTCTCTGCGGCAGCCTCAATCATACTCAGCGTCTCGGGAGGGAACATGTTGATCGTGTTACCCAGAATGTACATCGTCTGGATGTACTGCCAGATCGCGTCACGGGTGGCTGCGGACGGTGCATCCGTCGCCCACACCGTCTGAAGTCCGAGCCCCTTGACGAACTCGTTCTGGTCGGTGAAAAAGTCGGGAGACTTGGCCATCAGCTGGGTCGAAAAGGGCCCAATTTGCTTCATAAATGAGTCGAAAGTTTGGCGGGTACGCGGGGCGGCCTGAGCAGCCTTGAACGCCTCTTCCTCGGGGAACGTTGCTACGAGCTCGCCGAGGAACTGGCCCATCATTTCATTGAAAGCCTGGATCGTGGTCATCGTCACTCTACCGGTTCGACAACCTAATTCCTTAAGTAAATTAGTAAGGTTCTTTAGTCATGGTCTCGTGCGTTTCCGAAGATCGTGACACGATGAAATAGACGAGCAGAGCCACCAAAAAGGCTGGCTTCATCAGCTCTGAATTCTTGATAGGGCCTTCGTTGTTCATTTTGGCCCGGCCGTAGACGTAAGCCATGGTGACGGCACCCGCCACGACCGCGGCGCCTGTAGGGTCTCGTAGGTACTGATCCATACTTTAGTACCTGTTGAGCAATTTTTTAGGGCAATTTCTCGATGCGCTGCGGACCTATCTTCGACTCGGCCGCGTCATCAAATAGGTTCTGCTCCATGTTCGCCACGGACGGCTCGGGGGCCGGCGTTCCGCCTGGAACGTTCGGTGGCGTCGATGTGTTGTTCACGGTGACGGTGTTGTCGACTCCGCCTGGCGTCTTGCCAAACTCCATATTGGAACCGTCGACATTCATCGGGTCGTTGGTGTTCACGGGGTCCTCATTCATCACGTCGGGCACATCCTCGTCCTCATCCGGAGCCTCTTCGTCCTCGTGATCCAGGTTCAGGTCTTCACCGGCTGCGGGCAACGGCAGGTACGTCTGGAGAATCTCAGCCGTCGGAACGAGCTCCTCGATGACGTCCGTAATTCTCTTTGTAAATCGAGCCTTCAGGTCTTCGTTCCGCTCCTCTTCGGTATGGGGCTCAGTGATGATAAGGGGCCGCTCGTACAGGTCCTTGGCGCACGCCTCGTAGCACCGCTGGACAAACACGTCGTTCGCAGGCAGCTTGATGCAAATCTTCTTGGACTTTTTGTCGGTCCGGATCGAGCTCAGAATCTTGACGTGGATGACGAACACGGCAGCCATCAGGTTCGGGAAAAGGGGCTGGTTCTTGATGATCGCCTCTGTATTTTTGAGGGAAATTGAAGAGTTCCAAGTCTTGATGGCCCGGAGGAGCTCCTGGAACACCAGAGTCGTGTTCTTCGACTTTTTGTCCGCAACCTCCTTCTTGGCCTCGAGCCAAATCTCCCAGAAAGCCTCAATCATCACCGGAATCATCGCGTCACATAGTTTCTTGGTAAAACGCCGCTCGGACTCGTTGAGCAGGTCCATTGATATTACTGGGTATTTATTTGCGTGTAGCTTGGCGCGTACCACCCCAGAATCTCTTTAATGACTGGATGGCGTTCAATTTCCGCCTCTGTAAACACAACGTGCTGAACCTGGTCAGAAGGCCGAAGCCTCGTCACGAGGTCCATCAGGCCGTTCGTCTCGAACCCACGGTCGTGCTGTCGTGGATCACCCGTGATGACCATCTTGGAGCCGTCACCGATGCGAGTCAGAACCATCTGCATCTGGTTGGGTGTCGAGTTTTGCATCTCGTCGGCGATGATCCAGGACGCGTCGAACGTCCGACCGCGCATGTAGGCCAAAGGGCACACTTCAATAAGACGGTCCTCCATCATCGCACGGATCTGCTGGGGCCTAAAGTGACGCCCGAGAGCGTCGGTCAATGGCCGTACCCACGGGTCCATCTTGGCCTCGAGAGTCCCGGGCAAAAAGCCGTGTTGCTCATCGACCGACACGGCCGGGCGGGTCAGAATGATGCGGTTCACATGGCCTTGCTTGAGAGCCAGGGCGGCTGAATTGCACGCCAGAAGGCTCTTGCCGGTACCGGCTGGGCCAGTACTCACGACGACTGGTATCAGGCGGTTCTCGAGAAGGGACTTGTAGCGGATCTGGACAAGGTTGCGCGGACTTATCATTTGCCTTTGGTGACTCTTATTTTTTGAGCCATTTTCTGCAGGTTGACGAGTCCTGGAAGGAGATCCAGGGGCTCGTCGTCCATCGGTTCCTCCTGGACAGCCTTTGAACGCCGGTCCCACCTTACCCTGAAACTTACCGGTCCGGACATATCGACCGTGTAGCCCAGTTTTTGGAGCTGTCTACAGAGGTACTTGACCGCCTTGGGAAGGTCGTACCGTGGAAATCCCACGACGAACGGGGGGACGGTCAAGAGGGCGCTCTTCTGTCCGAGTTCGTGCGACGTGCGAATTTTGCGAGAAAATTGGTCGAGCAGAGCTTTGTACGTCTCCTTTTTGACGTTCTGGCGGGCCTTTTCGAGGGCCGCCATCTCTTTGGCGGTCACGGGGAGCGCCATCCTAGTCTCTTGGGGTTATTTTTCTAGCGCTGATACGACTCAAGTGGCGGGACGTTTACCGGCTTGCTCAGGGCGTCAGCCAGCTGAGCGTCCAGGGCGTTCTGAACCGTCTCCCACGACTCGTAACGGTCCGGCTTGTACGCCTTCGAGTAGTCCACCTTGGCGGTCGGCGTCTGGTTCAGGATGTCGACCGTGCCGTTCTGGTTCACCCGGGCCTGAACATCGAGCTGCTCGCCATAGTAGTTCTTCGTGTTCAGGAACATGAAGCGCGAGTTGTACACGCCTTCACCCTGGTGGTTGATGAAGAGCGTCTCGAGCGGCCGGAAGTCATCCTTGGTGGCTATCACGGCGTCGATGATAACCTGAGTCACGTCAGGGGACACACGGTCTCCCGTCTGGGCACTAATCTCGGCTGCGTACGTGGCCGTCTGACGACCGTTCCAAATCAGGAACGCGATCACGAGCAGAAGGCCGACTGTCACCAGGTCCTTCATACTATTACTTTAACCGATGAAAAAAGTTGGTCGGCGCGTTTCGGTCCGAACGAAAAAACCCACCCTCAGAGTAATGGCCTTACTGGTCTACTCAGACAAGTGCAAGTGGTCCGCCGACATTATGAACTTTATCAAAACTCAACCATCTCTTATCGAGATTGTCCGATTTCATAACATAAATACGGCGGGAGTCCCTTCGAAGAAGATCACCCGAGTTCCAACCTTGGTCACGAACGAGGGCCAGATGCTCGTCGGCGCCGAGGTGAAGAACTGGCTCATGTCCATGATCCCGAACGACTTTGACTCTTGGGACGGTACGGGCAATTTGTGTTCAAACTTGGACGGGACTGAGAACGCCTGCCTCTTTGACCTCGACAAGTACGGTGAGTCCCTCCAGCCTATAATGACCCCCGAACTTGAAGAGAAAATTTCTATGAATGTAACTGAAGCGATGCAAAAGGCCAGAACTTAGAGAATGGGCGCGTCTTCAGACCAATGTACCTAAAAACCATCCAGGCCTCGGCCATAAAGGCGGTTTTTGAGGTGCTCAAGGATATCATCAATGATGTGAACGTGTACTTTACGCCAGCCGGCGTTCACATCTTGACTCTGGACACGGCCCGTGTGACCCTCGTCCATATGACCCTCGGGTCTGAGAACTTTGAAGAGTATCAGTGTCCTGCTGAGATGGCCGCCGGTCTCAACATGGGTAACATGTACAAGCTGCTCAAGTCCATCTCGGGGGCGGACACCCTGGTCATGCGTATGGAGAACCGTGACTACATCGACCTGATCATCGAGAACCCAGTCAAAAAGTCATCGACCATTTTCAAATTGAAATTGCTGGACATCAACGAGGACATACTTGGTCTGCCGGACGTGAACATGGACGTCGTGACCACTTTGCCATCGGTCGACTTCCAGCGGATCGCCCGTGACATGGGCAATTTGGCTCAGGAAATGAGCATCGTCCGTGAAGGGACCAAACTGACCCTCGGCTGTAACGGTGACTTTGCCGACCAGGTGACGACCATCGAACTTCCAGAGTCGGTCAACCGGACAGGATCCAATTTCAGTTTGAAATACATCAACCTTTTCACCAAGGCGACCAATATGTGTGCTTCGGTCCAGATTATGCAAGACTCTACGAATGATAACATGCCTATAGTTTTCAGATATACAATCGCCAACTTGGGAGACTTGCGGTTCTATTTAGCACCCAAGATGGACAATTAAACATTTAAGACTAGTAATTACCACTAGTTATGGAAGGCCGGTACAAGGAGCGCGTCCAGGGGTGCAAGTCCGAGGAGGAGCTCGTCGAGTACCTGCTGACCGCCATGCCCGTGATAAAGGAGTACACGGCGAGCGAAGACGCACCAGCCCCAGAAAAGGTAACGCGGGCCCTAGGGTTCGAACTCAAGACGCGTAGGGGCGTCCAGCGTCAGGACATTTACAAAAAGTACCTTGCCGAAGTTGAGAACGAATTTGATCTGCAAGTTGGACAGGGGCCTCCGGTCCACACTTTGCCATGTCGGGGCTGTGGACAATTCTATACCAAAGTTTTTGACGAGACGGTCAGTGAAGAAATCTGTTCGGGATGTGGACGCATGGACTATATTCAGGGTGAAGAGGTGGGATTCAAGGAGGAACAAGAGATGGAGAAACACGTCATCTATTCTTACAAGCGCGAGAATCACTTCAATGAATGGATAAGTCAGTTTCAGGCGAAGGAGTCGACGAGCGTCCCCGAAGAGGTCTTGAACCAGCTCAGGTCGGAGTTCAAGAAGCAGAAGATCAAGGATCTGAGCGAAATCACACACGAAAAGGTCAAGGCTTTGCTCAAAAAACTCGACAAGTCAAAATATTACGAGCACGTACCTTACATAGCGACTATACTCAGCGGTATCACCCCTCCAACGATGCCTCAAGCCCTTGAAGACAAGCTCCGTCTCATGTTCCACAAGATTCAAGCACCGTTCGAGAAGGTCAAGCCGGCAAACCGCAAGAACTTCCTGAGCTACTCATTTACCCTTTACAAATTCTGTGAACTTCTGGGCGAGGATGACTACCTGCCGTGTTTCCCGCTCCTCAAATCCAAAGAGAAATTGTACATCCAGGACCGAATATGGGAGGCTATCTGTCACGAGCTCTCTTGGCAATTCATTCGGAGCGTGTGATTAGCAGTCAATGAGGTCCATGGGCGGCGGATCCTCGACCAAGGGTTCAACCTTCTCAAACTCGAGAGCCCCCAATTTGTCTGGGAAATTGATGAGCACACCAGCCTTCAGACCCGTCAGTTTCATGTAGTTCCTAATTTGATTCCTAAATTCATCCTTGAGCCTCGAAGTGGACTTGAGCTCCAAGATGAACTTGCCTGCGACGATAAGGTCGGCCCTCAAGTTGCCGACATTGTGCCCTCTGTACGAGACGCACAAGATTCGTTCGGATTCGTACGACAGACCTTCGTCACGAAGGGCAATTTCAAACGCGTTGTGATAGACGCGCTCGGAATAGCCTGGACCCAGAGACTTCCAGATGTCTTGGGCGAGTTCAATGCAGCGATCCATGGGTCGCCAAGATGTACGCGAATGTGAAAACCTGCCCCATGACCACAAGCTTGGCGAGTACAGGACCTGTTTTCCACTCGGCGCCGTGCCACGTCGGATTCAGGGTAAATAGGGTGTCGACCACGACCCCTAACCCCAGACCCTTAAGGACGAGTTCACGTGGGACTGGCCCTGACCAGACGACGACCATCGCGGCCGCAAACATCGCGGCGGCGGTGGCATCCTTGATTTGACTAATTTTCATACTAAATTAAGCTATGAATTTTTTAACGCATACGGGACAAGAGCTGCGTGTTGGTCGGCATACCCGCCCCGATACGCAGGGTCCGTCCACGGGACCGGGACCGGGACCGCGAACGAGACCGTCCACCCGACTGGATAGCCTTGGTGCCTACGCGACCCGCAAGCATGGCCGCCTGTTCGGCGTTGCCCGAAGTCAGAACGTGGACGGTCGCCCGGACGTTGTACGCAATTCTCGGAATGAAATGCGAGACGATGGCCAAGAACGCGATGAACATCGTCCAGGCCAGGTAAAACTCGAGGTTCTGGCGGGCACGGTTAGCCGCCTGCTCGTACTGACCAATCTGATTGTCCATTGCCGTGACGGTTCGGCTCGTGACCGAGGTGACGATCCACTTCACGGCAAACATGGGGTTCGCGGCCGTCGCCGCGGCTCCGCCCACGTTGATAACCGTCTGACGGCTGGGCGCGGCGTTCCATGCGCGCTGGTACCACTGGCGGGCAGCCAGAGGGGCGTTTCCGGTGGGCGTGGGAACCATTGCAGCCGGCCCACCCGCCGGCAACTTCGGGAAGTGCATCACGGCACCGACAGCCGCGAGGCTGAAACCTAGGGTCAAAAGCACTCGACGGAGAGTCGACCGGGACAGGCACGAGAGGGCCACGGCCGGGTGCTTACGGAGTTCGCGTTGGAGAGCCTGCTTGCGCTGGGGTGCCGGGGCGGTCAGCGCCAGTTGAACCCCCGTGGTCAGTGCCAAGCGGCGGTTGTGACGGACCGAGCCGTTCACGGAAGTCGTGCGCGGCTTCCACTGCTGAATTTCGCGCAGGGTCGGCATCGATTAATTTACACTTAGAATTTATTTAACCTTTAGGTACTTGCGGCTGATCCACTTGGCATCCTGGCGGTAAATGCGGGACGCGCGGGGCAGCCGACCTTTGGTCAGCGTGCCTATGGCCATAAGACGGCGGAACACCGTCAATGGGCGCTCACCCTTGACGATACCCTTCGAGAGCGCCTTGTGGCGGTTGGTCATGGCCTCGACTGGGTGGTACCCATACTTGGTGAGCATACCACCCTTGAGCTTGCCGATAACCTTCGTCGAGTGGCCGATGGCGCCCACGTCGTACGCCGGGACAGCCTTGACGCGCCGGCTCGCCGCCTTGCGAACGTAAGAATAGCCGGGACGACCCTTGCTCGCCTTGACGGTGATCTTTTTGCGCGAAAGTCTCACGACGTGGCTGGAACGGATGTGGTGTTTCATTTTGAAATTCAATGAGAAAATTACTGGGCGGCCATCCCTTTCATAAATAGCTTGAGCTTCTGCTCTTGGCCCGCTGAAAAGTCGAAGATGTCCACGTCTCCAGAATTTAGATTCAAAATAGGAAAGTCGTAGGTGGCCCGTGAACGCATCTGGGTCGTGATGAGCGCCAGGGCGTAACTTTTGATGTCCTTTATTTCACGCACCAGACCCCATTCAAACGCCATGACCAACACATCCTCTCTTTGGCGCGCCAAGAACGGACCACACGGTATGGCCTCGGCCGTGGCACCATCTATATAGTGCCAGCCGTCGTTCAATTTTGCTGAAGAAATGATGAAGGGGATGGCGATCGTGGCGCAGACGGCGTCGACGACATTCATACCGGGTGTCGAGTCGACCGAGAAGTAAACCGTCTTGGACGTATTGACGCAGTAAGACGCCATGTGTATTTTCACCGGCCACCAATCGTACAGCTCTTTGAACGTCACGGTTCGCTTACCTGTGAACTTTTCAGTCATATCCGAAAAGACGGTGTGTAATTTTGAATTCGAAATGAGTCCCCAGTCTTTGAGGAGACTTTTGATGTTGGGCTTCATCATCTGCTTTATGGGCACGGTCAACGTAAAGTCAAGAACCTTTGTGGTGTCCCCTTTCGCAAGGGCAAACACAAAAGCCAATAGGGCTCCGGCTGACGCACCTGAAATCTCTTCCAGTTCATCGAGCCGACCCACTTGTTTTAGTCTCGTAAGAGCTCCCAAAAAGGTAAAGTACCCCATGGCCCCTGGGCCAATGGCGAGGTACTTGACCATCCTGGTATTTTAGGTATAAATTAGGTCACCCGACCCGGCGCGCCTCCTAGTAATACTGGGGGAACTGGGAACGCAGGGACGCGAACGCGATCGCGAACACCAGGGTGTGCACACCCACGGCCGCACCCGACGTCTGGCCGCTGCGGAAGATGCCAGCCGAGCCCGGGGGCAGGGTCAGCAGCACGCCCGGTGTCAGCAGGACGAACAGCAGAGCCGGCACAACAAGGTCAGTCGTCGTCAGGCTCAGGCCCAGCACGTACTTGGCCAGCGCCCAGTACAGGATGGCCAGGACGGCACCGTGCACGACGGCCTGGACCAGTAGGCCAGCGCCGCGCGGCAGGGCCAGCAGCAGGCCCGGGCTGAGGACAGCGAACAGGAGAGCCGGGGTCAGCACCTTAGGGCCGGTGATGTCGATCATTTATAAGTAATCAACATAATTTTCAACCCATGCGTAAAAGTTCTGAGGAACGACTCGGTCTGAGATGACGGGCAATTTCGAAATTGAATTCCATAGGTCAGTCTGGACGTAGCCTGGTTCAGAGTTTGTGTACCACTTGGACGGGTCCAAGACTAGTTCGACAAACTGAGGGTAACCCGCTCGACACTTGATGTAGTTCTGTTCGAGATAGTTCCTCAGGTGCATCCAGCCGTCGAGGAGTTCCTGAGAGTACATGTCCTGCCAATCCTCTGGATGGAGCTCCGGGTCAAACTCGTCCGACCCTTCAGAGTCGTACGCTTCACCGTCGTAATTGTACGCATCACGCGAGTACTCATCGTTGATACCCATTCTGGTTGAACTTACTATACTAAAGCTACAGGTCCTTAAGCCCGGACACTGTAACACCCGCCGACTCTTTCATGGGTGCGGCATCGAGGATCGCCTGGAATGCCCCCTCGACCTGAGCCTCATTTCCACCGAAAAAGGAACCGAGACCCTTGCGAATCACATCCTTGGTGATCGGGCCCTTGGTCTTCTTCTTTTTGAAATTGACCTTGACCTTTTCCTGGACACGTACAGTGTCAATCTCGTGCTGTGCCATATGGGCAGTCACAAACTTGCGAAGATCCTTTTCGCGACCGTTAAGGACGCTGAGATCTTTGCGAGCTGCAAGAAGTTGGGCCTTGAGGGTAACCCATTCGGTCATTGCCGCTTTGAAATCCATTCTAGTAAGTCCATAGGACTTTTTTATGTAAAGGGGACGCGGGGACGCAAGGAAAAGTCGCTACACGACTTACTGATACTCCGGGCTGATCTCGAACTTGGGGCGCATGGTGTCCGGCGGGATCGTGCTGAGGTTGAAGATGCTGACGGGCGAGCGCGGGTTGATCGGCTCCGAGCGGAACTGCAGGTTCGCGTTACGCAGAACGCCACCCAGGGTCTCGGGGTAGCCAATCTGGTTACGCGGGTCCATGTAGTTCTGGCCGCTCAGAATCTTCTCCGGGCTGAACTGACCAAAATCCTCGGTCTGGACAACCTCGCGTGGGATCAGACCCGCCGAGCTCATGTCACCACCAGCCAGGTACGGGCCCTCACCCTGGGGCACCTCACCCGCCGCGCGACCGGAGTTGGCGCGAGCGTGAGCGCTGGCATACGCAGCGTTCGACAGGTTCATGCCCGACACGTCAGCACCCGCCGTGAAGCGGCTCTTCTGGGGAGCGACCAAAAGTATGAGAATCACAGCCGCGAGAACCATGATAGCCAGGCCCTTGCGATCCATTTATTATAGGTCACGAATAAAAATTTTAGTCAAGATAGTCCGCTGGGTCGTCCTCATCCTCGACTTCGTCCGTGAACAGACACTCCTTGGGAAAGTTGGGGACCTGCGCGCCTGTGCGGACGCGCACCTGGACCACACGCCAGATGGGACCGAACGACTTTTTCAGGAACCATAGACCGGCCAGCTCGAACAGTGCATCGCACTGGGAACCGGCTGTGACATCCTCGAGAGCCAAGGGGTTCTTCTGACGGTCGAACGCCAGAGTCGCCACCTGACCCTTGACGGACACGAGCGACGCACCGAGCACACCGTCCGTGACGCTCTCCTGGAAAGCATTCACGATAGTCTCGTCGCTGAGCTCCTTGCCGAACCACTCCACCTTGGACTCCTTGGCCTTGGTCAGAAGCTCCGCATCGATGGTGTCGAACACGGACTGGTCCTCGATCTTGAAGTTGATGGACTTGGACGCGAGGCCGTCCTGAGCGATGATGCCGTTGACCTGATGACGCTGACCAGAAATCTTCAGAAAGTAACGACCGTCTGGAAGCTTCTGGGGTTTGCCGTACTCCATTAATAGTACATACAAAAATCTTCTTTAATACTAGATGAACCTGTGCAAACAAGAGTTCCTGAACAAGGGGTGTATGTGTTTGGCAGACCCGATGGACCCATGGAAGACCATATGTGCCTATATTAACCGGGAAAATGGTCTCGTCTACCCCTGTGACACTGGGTGCTGTGTCCCTCGGTGTCAGGGTCAGGGGTCAGGCCCTCGATTTGATGTAGAAATTCGTCCGTCTGGAGGCGTGACGCTTCCGCCTGGCTTCGGTGGTCCGGACCTTCCTCAAAGCGACACCCCTACAGAGATCAAGGGGGCTGCACCCTTCAACTTTGACGCTGGCTGGAAGACGGAAGGTCTCGACACGCTCAGAAGTCGCAAAGTTTGGCATCTGGCGCTTTCCGGTGCAATCCTGCTTATTTTGATTTTCTTCGCGTGCTGGGCACTCGAGTAACGGGGCTTAAAGGAGTGTACCATGTACACTGTAGAAATGGCCCCCACCACTGAGACTCCCGTTACCCTCGAGCTGCTCGCCAAGGAGCTGAAGGCTCTGCGCAAGGATGTGCGCAAGATCCGTCAGCACATCGAGGACCCGTCTGGTGAGAAGGCGGCGGTCCGTGCCCAGAACAACGGTTTCAACAAGCCCCTGGACATCACCCCGGAGCTGCGCGCTTTCCTGGCTCTGCCGGCTGGCGAGAAGATCTCCCGTTCGCAGGTGACCCGCAAGGTGAACGAGTACGTCGAGCAGAAGGGCCTGAAGGCGGGCCAGAACATCACGATGGATGCGACCCTGCAGGCTCTGCTGCACCCACCGGAGGGTACTCAGGTGACCTTCCTGAACATCCAGAAGTACATCAACCCGCACTACATCAAGGAGGTCAAGCCCAAGGTGGAGAAGGCGCCGGTCGACCCAAACGCACCTCCCAAGGAGAAGAAGGTGCGCCCGAAGGTGGCCAAGCCTGCCGCCACGGCCTGAATTTAATGTCAGATAGTAATATCATAAAATGGGCCGCAACAACGGTGGAATCGGTGGATCGGGTGTGTTTGGTCTCATAGGCACTACAGTCGAGTGCAAGGCTGACGACCGCTCTGCGTATTGTACCGGGGCCAAAATAATAAACGTCATCATTTGGCTCGTTATTCTTTATGGGCTTTTCCTACTCGCGCGCGACTACCTGAAGAAGTAGGCAGTTAAAAACCTAGGGTGTAGGTAACACAAAGAAAAATGTCCGAACCCCCACCCGAACTTTCAGTCGACGACCTGAATGCTCTGGTAGGGACAAAGATTAAGGACATCAAATTGTACCAACGGGCTTTCACTCACAAAAGCGCGTTGAAGCGATATTCAGGTCTGACTGGTTCGTACGAAACACTCGAGTTTATGGGCGACTCTGTCCTAGGATTTATCATCACAAAACACCTATTTGACCTTCACGAAAAGGAGCAAGAAGGGTTCCTGACCAAGGCGCGTACCAAGATGGTCAGGGGAAAGACCCTCTGTGAGATTTCACATGTGCTCGGCCTCGACAAGTTGATTCTGATGGATGAAAAGGGTGAGCGCAATGGCTGGAATACCAACGAGCACATCATGGAGGACGTCTTTGAGGCGCTCGTCGGGGCCATCTATTTGGACCTGGGTATGGTCCACGCCAAGAAGTTTGTGCTTGAGTCCTTCACCAAAGTTCAAACGTCTCTCGTAGATGACAATTACAAGGACCAATTGATGCGCTGGTGCCAAGCCCTCAAGTATCCCTTGCCTGACTATCAGGTGGCGGGACAGGTGAACGGCCAGTTTTTCATTAGCGTCTATGTCGATGGCCTCAATTGTGGTTCAGGATTTGCATCGACCAAGAAACAGGCTGAACAGAACGCCGCTCAGATAGTGCTTAAAACAGATGCGCGTTTTAAGAATAAGGATGGACCCCCAAAGCGAGACCCCACTAGTCGCCCGGGCGCGTGAGCTGCTCGCGGCTGAATACGCCGAACAAAGGTCTCAGGAATGGTTAGACCTGCGTGATCAGATGATTACGGCCAGTGACGTGGCGAGCGCCATCGGCGAAAACCACTACGAAACGCCCGACGCGTTCATCAAGAAGAAGGTTCTTCGGACGAAGTGGGCCGGCAACGCCGCCACTGAACACGGGACCTTGCTCGAGCCGCTCGTCCGGGACCTCTACGACGCCCGGACCGGACGCAAGTCACATGAGATTGGTCTGGTTCAGCACCGTCAGTACCCGTGGCTCGGCGCATCACCCGACGGCGTCACGGAGGATGGACTGCTCATCGAGATCAAGTGCCCTCTGACTCGCAAGATCGAGGCCAAGGTGCCCAAGCACTACTGGCCTCAAGTTCAGTTACAACTCGAGATTACTGACCTTGAAGAGTGTGACTTCATTCAGTACCGCCCGGGAAGCGCCGACCCCCCAAAGCCCGAAGAGTTTGTGATTGTCCGGATCAAGCGTGACCGCGAGTGGTTCGCACGCCATCTGCCGGCCATGAAGGCATCATGGGAACGGATATGCAAGGGACGCGCTCACGGACTTTGTGAGCTCGTGGCCGATTCGGCAGAGCCTCCTGTATTTAAGAATGAAATTGCTTGTCTCCTAGTAACAGACGATGTGGAAGTGTCCGCACCGACCGAAGATGCTCAAGTGTCGTGAGTGTCAAGGGGATTTCTGTTCGAGATGCATTCAACTTGAGGTGCATTTCTGCCCCAAATTGGACGAACGGTCGAAAATTGAAAAAGATAACCTGGCGAAAAAGCTCGTCAAGGTTGTGGCACCAAAGGTGTCCACAATTTAGTTCTTGAATTTCTTGTACAGAAAGTAAGCCAGAATTACCAGCACCACGTAGAACATGAGAGAGTCACCCCGGGTTCCCTTGGCCGCCAACCAGCGCCCAAGAGAGTCCCCTGAGCTGCCCATCCACGACCAAGGCATATCTGGACGGTACCACGTGCACGTACCATCCGAGTACTCGAACTTGCGCGCAGGGTACATGGCGTAAGGGGCTGGGTTCACGCTGGCAGTCTTGAGGTACATCGCGCCTGAAGAGTTGAACTCTGGGCTCTGGCTCTCCTCGACCGGGTCCTGCATCTCCATCGGCACCTCGTCAATCTGAGTATAGTACGAGCCGTCGATAAAGGTATCCTTACGGAACCCATCAGTGTTGACGCCGTACGTGCCTGACCAGGTGTAGGGGTCGAACCCGTCAATCTGAAGGCGGTCGTCAATCATCCAGGCTGTCGCCATCTTCTTACCATTCGAATAGATTTTTAAACGTAGACCTTGGTCTGTACTTTCTGACGGTGGACCTCCCACATCTCGTCGAGGTCCACGTTGAGCATATGGGCCAGCTGGAACATGTAACTGAAGACGTCGCCCATCTCCATCATCACGTCCGTGCCGCGGTCCTTCTTGAGGCCTGTTTTCTTGTAGATGCGCTGCTTCTGACGAATTGACGAAGCCAATTCACCCATCTCTTCATTCAGTAACATCCATACTATACTTACTGGTGCTTTGTCCCACCCCTTCCTTTGGCACATGGCCGCCGTCTCATCACGGTATTTATTCATTACGTATCAAAGGCCCTAACCCCTTAAGCTCGGTTCAGGTGTGTGACCCACGAGCGATTCTTGACTATCAAGACGAGCGAAAGCAACAAAAGGATGAGTTCGGCCGCGAGCTTGTAGTTTTCGATAACAGTCTTGTCGACCGTCTTGCCCTCCGCCCACGGCTCTATAATTCCGTTACTAAATAGGCGGATGGCGCGGTCGAGCGCAAAGAAGATCAGAAAACCCAAGACGATATCGTCGAGTGCCCTGACCATTTAGTTAATACCAAACTTAAAATTGCTCGGGATTTTATTCCCGTACGTGCTCGTGCTGACTGGTGTCTCGAGTGGGACCGGGTTACGGGAAATATCACGCAGATAGACAATCTGTTGGAGCAGGCCCGTCGAGATGGTCTCGGTCGCCTCCTTGACCACGCGGTCATTCATTTTTGAAACCTGATTGCGGACGTCCGTGTACGGGTCACCCGACAGGTTGGTCCAGACCCGACGCATCAGCGCCTGGAGGTCAGAGTCGTTCTGACGCTCGATCTGGTAACCCGTCTTGTCCTTCATGGCCCGGATCACAGCCTCGTGAAGATATTCCCGATTGAAATCCGAAAAGTAAGCGTTGGACAGGGGAGTGGGCAAAGACCGGCGAGTCGGGAGGAACTCCATTGAGATAGGCGAGGATAAAAAAAAGGACCGTCTGTCTTTTATAGAATGAAGGTCATCAAGCGCTCGGGTGATGTCGCCGAGATGCTGTTCGACAAGGTGACTAAGCGAATTTCAAAACTAAATCAGACTCCAGAATTCACACCCCTGAATGTCCAGCCGGACAAGGTGGCACAGAAGGTTTTCCAGAGTATGTACGATGGTATTTCTACTACCGAAATTGACAACCTGACGGCCGAGGTGGCTGTCGCCATGATTACAGAACACCCCGACTATGAGACTTTGGCTATGCGAGTGACCGTGAGCAATATGCAAAAGACGTGCCCGAAGACATTCTCGGACGCGATGGTTGCCTTGCACACCAAGGGCATCGTCTCGGACTACTTCATGAAGTGCCTGGCGCTCGAGATTGACACGTGGATTGACCACCGCCGCGACTACCTCTTTGGCTACTTTGGCATCAAGACCCTCCAGAAGGGGTACCTGAACGTGGGTGAGACGCCCCAGTACCTCTTCATGCGTGTGGCGCTCGGCATTCATGGTGACGACCTGCCGCGCGTCCGCGAGACGTACGACCTGATGTCACAGAAGTACTTTACGCACGCCACACCGACCCTGTTCAACGCCGGGACCAAGAACCCCCAGATGTCCAGCTGCTTCCTGGTGGCCATGAAGGATGACAGCATCGAGGGTATCTACGAGACTCTCAAGGAGTGTGCGCACATATCCAAGTGGTCCGGCGGTATCGGTATCCACTGTTCAAACATCCGTGCGTCCGGTACGGCCATCAAGGGCACAAACGGAGTGGCTGACGGCATCGTGCCTATGCTGCGTGTCTTCAACAATACCGCCCGGTACGTGAACCAGGGTGGCGGGAAGCGCAAGGGCTCTTTCGCCATCTACCTCGAGCCGTGGCACGCTGACGTCATGGAGTTTCTGGAGCTGCGTCTGAACCAGGGTGACGAGGAGATGCGGTGCCGCGACCTGTTCACCGCCTTGTGGATCCCAGACCTCTTCATGGAGAAGGTTGAGAAGGATGAGGATTGGCACCTGATGTGCCCGCACGAGTGCCCATGCCTGACGGACGTGTACGGTGAGCAGTTTAACGAGCTGTACCGGATGTACGTTGCACAGGGGAGGTTCAAAGAGCAGGTCAAGGCCCGTACCGTTTGGGACGCGATCCTCAAGAGCCAGGTTGAGACCGGCACACCCTACATGTGCTACAAGGATGCCACCAACGAAAAGAGCAACCAGAAGAATATCGGGACTATCAAGTCTAGCAACCTGTGCACTGAGATTATGGAGGTCAGTGGGCCCGACGAGACGGCAGTATGCAATTTGGCCTCTATTTGTCTCCCGACGTTTGTGAAGGACAGTTACGATGGAACTGGACGTGAGTTCGACATGGGGATGTTGGGCAAGGTGGCTCGCATCGTGACGCGCAACCTGAACCGCGTCATCGACAAGAACTACTACCCTACCGAGGCGGCCCGGAAGTCGAACATGCGCCACCGGCCCATCGCTATCGGCGTGCAGGGTCTGGCCGACGTGTTTCAGATGCTCGGTCTGTCGTTCGATGGGCCCAAGGCTCGTGAACTCAACACGAGCATCTTCAGGTGCATCTACATGCAGGCGGTGTGGGAGTCTTTCACACTCGCCGAGGAAGAGGGACCGTACGAGACGTTTCAGGGTTCGCCAGCATCTCAGGGCTTGCTTCAGTTTGACCTCTGGGGCAAGGAGGATCACGCGTTTGATACTCACAAAGACCGGATTGCTAAACACGGCCTGCGCAACTCGCTTCTGGTGGCGCCGATGCCGACCGCCTCGACCGCCCAGATCATGGGCAATAACGAGGCTTTCGAGCCGTACACGACCAACATCTACCTGCGTCGAACTCTGGCTGGTGAGTTTGTGATGATCAACAAGCACCTGGTCAAGGACTTGCAGAAGCTCGGAATGTGGACTCCAGAAATTAAGAATGAAATTGTGCGAGCTGGTGGGTCGGTCCAGCAACTGGACATCCCGGACGAGTTGAAGGTCGTGTACCGGACCGTATGGGAGATTCCACAGAAGTCCATCATCGATATGGCGGCTGACCGGGGCGCCTACATCGATCAGTCTCAGTCGCTGAATATTTTCATGGAAAATCCGACACTGGCCAAGCTCTCGAGCATGCACCTGTACGGGTGGAAGAAGGGGCTCAAGACGGGCATGTACTACCTGCGGACCCGCGCCAAGGCCAAGGCGCAGCAAGTGACGGTTCCGGTCGGAAACCCACTGGTTTCCTCCTCACCGACGCCCGAACAGATCCTCGCGTGCTCGCGCGAAAACCCCGAGTCGTGTATGATGTGCTCTGGCTAAGCCGAGCACGAGGGTGTGCTCTGGCTAAGCCGAGCACGAGGGTGTGCTCAGGCTAGAGAATTTTGTTGCGTAAATTCAAGACAATGGGTCTATTCAATTCGTGGATGCAGCGCCGGACCAAGGCTCGTGAAAATAGAAACGCCGCGGCGAGAATTAGACTCAATGCCATGAAGAGAAACAGAAATAACGCCGAGGCGAGATATACCAACTTCAGAGCCACTAGGAACCGGTCGACTTTCAATAGTCGGGCCAATAATAAAGAGCGTTCTATGTTGATTAACTATCAGACTTTGGCGCGGAGCGTCAAAGCCTTGGCGAATTCTCTGGGACTTTCTAGTAAATAAAAGAGATCATTACAGTTAATTGAAGCATGCTACCAAGAGATTTGGTCCAAAAGATAATTGAGTGGTCGAGTCCATCAATCGACACTCAATTAGCTTTCAAAATTCCTCCCAAGAAATTGGACGAGTCTAGGGCTTGGAGGCTTTGGTACCTCCTCAAGTCCCATGACGGGATCATTTACAATTTAGAAACAGAATCGCTCCATATCCTCCGGATGCCAGGTGCCTACGCGGTCCGTCGACCCATCAAGTTGGATTGGGTCCAGGAGGGTATGTGGTGCTTTAACGCAGACGGGTTGGAACACACGCTCGAGATGGCCACCGCCTCGGGTGGCTTTATCGTGGTCCCAAGTAACCTCCCATGGCTTACGGAGCTTCGTGTACTTTTGAGAGGTTCCGGCCTCGCGCGAGTGATTGGCGCCGCGACTGGGTCAACCTTCTAGCGCACCTGTTTACTGAGGTTGTAGCCGTACTGTTTGCTCGCATTGGGTGCGTAATACTTGCGTGTAGTACGGAACTTGACCTCGATACGTCCATTTGGGTGGGTTATCAAGATCGGCAACTGAACACGAGCGCCGATGGTCATCTTGGGAGGGCTGGGGCTCTTGCGCTTGGGAGGGCTAGGTGTCCTGGCCTTGCGCTTGGGAGGGCTCGCCGCCCGGGTGTTGGCGCGCTTGGCCGACTGGCTCTTGACCGACGCACGGAGAGCGGCGTTCTGGCGTGCTTCTCTGAGCATAGAATTTCTTAGAGCGGTGATAGCTGAACTCAAACCCAGACTGCTGGCCTTTTTCATATTTACTTAAAAAATGCAGACATTTTATTTAGAGGATGGTCCTTTGGTCCGAGATTACGGACAAGAATGTAATCGATAGCGCGCCTTGGGGGAAAGAGGGCCGGGCTAAGTTCAGTCTGGACGGCGGCCCCATGCGGTTCCAGATTCCACGTGGCAGGTGCAAGTGGGGCATCTCGGCCTACAAAAGCTTCCAGTTGACCGTCCAGAACCCCGACTTCATCGCGTGGTGGAAGGACCTCGAGACTTTCCTATGTCCTCAAGAGCCGTTCAATTCCAACCTGAAATTGAACGAGCTCCGTCTCAAGATTGATGACGCGACTTATATTTTCGATGAGAATTCAAAACAGGTCAACCCGGAAGTGCGGGAAGGGCTGTTTCGTGGACAGGACTTGAGCGTCCTGGTTGATATTGATTCTACGTATTTTTTCAACGGTAATTGGGGGCTGACGGTCCGCGCCGCGCAGATCCGCTTCTACGGGACCGCCGAGGAGGAGACGGCACGACCCGCCGAGACCGGCCCGCCGGTGCTGACGCCGGGCGTCTGTGCTTTCTTGCCGACTTGAAAATAGAACGGACCATCCTCGCCGAGGTGGTCGTTTTCAGACCCAAAAGACCGCTCTTCATTTCTTCTTACCTTTAGACCCGAAAATTCTCCGCAGATTCTTGAGCAGACCCGACACCTGCTCACGACTCAGCTTCTCGGTCGTGCGAGACTTTTTCGTCTTCGTCTTGGTCTTCTGGACCTTCTTTTTAGCCATTCTCCGTACTACTTACTTGGAGTAAATTTCGCGCGCCCGGGTCAACAGCTTGCCCTGGACCAGCGCAAAGCCCTTGATGCCCAGCTCCTTTTTGGCCTTGGCGACAGCCACGATCCACGGGTTCTTCTTCTCACCCTTGGACTTGGTCTTGCTGACAATCTCGCCATCCTTCATCTTCAGGTCCTTCTTGGTGAGGCCGCCTGCGGTGCGGTCGGCGTTGCCATGGTAAACCTGGGCACGAGAACCGATCGTCATTTTATTATGAGGCGGGATTTTATTTAGGCGCGGCACCGACGCTTGGACTTGGGGCCGGGCCCGACCCACCACCCCTCCTTGTCCTTGTGGTACCGTGGGCACTTGGAGTTGCTGGCCTTGTTCATCACTGACCGGTAAATTGTGTTCAAGAGTTTACCCTTGAGTGCACGCGCCGCCTTGGTCGTGGAGTTGTGAGGATTTTTCATAGCCTTCCGAGCCTTGATCTGGGCCGCCATGACCTTCTTTATGTCTGCCCGGCGACGGATTACTGCCCGGTCAAATTCACGCAAATACGAACGATGTGAAATGCGAAGCTGCTTGAGAGTCATCTACTTTCTTCTAGGGTTATTAATCACGGGACGTTTGAAGCTATTTTTAAGGGCCGCGAGGTACACCTGCTGATAAAGGGCGTTGGCGCGCGTCATGGCTGAGCGTCTACGGGCCGCGGCGTTGTTGCGCTGCTTCATGAGACGGGCGTTACACTTGGAGGCGGGGCTAAGGCTCTTCTTCATATTACACTGCAAATATCTTCCTGAGCGCTTGGATAGTGATCTTGGTCCGCGTCACGTTGGGCACCTGCGTCTCGAGACGCGGGTCGTTGAGCACCTCAGCGCACACCTTGGCCTTGCCCTCCTGCAGCTGCATGATGGACTGCTCGACTGAAGGCAGGCCGCCCGTGGGGCGGCCGTCGGGGCCTAGAGGCCCCTTGGCCTCCTCGCCGCAGTATATCAGTCGCCGTACGATCACCTTCTGGGTCTGGCCCGTGCGATGCGCGCGGCCAATGGCCTGCAGCTCCGTCGCGGGGTTCCACGCTGGGCACGTGATGTAGACGCGCGTCGCCTCCTGGAGGTTGAGGCCGACGCCACCCGCCTTGATCTGGATGATGAAGACGGCGTTCTTGGGACCCGCTTTCCAGCCGGCGATGCGAGCGTCGCGCGCCTCCTTGGGCACCGAGCCATCGATGCGGAAGGTGGGCACCTCGAGATCGCTGAGCCGCTCTTGGATCTCGTCCATTTCCCCCATAAATTGCGTGAAGACGAGTGACTTCTCGTTGGGGTGAGCGGCGATCAGCTCCATGAGCGTCTCCATTTTCCTGGAGCGACCGACCCACGGCTCTGGGTCGCTCTCATCCTTGACGGCCATACCGTCCAAGTACAGCTGAGGCCACGACATCACCTGGCGAGCGCGCAGCAAGCACTCGAGCAGTTCCATCTGATGCAGGTGCTGAGTTCCAGTCTTGAAGATGTGCTTGACGATCGCTTGACCGCGCGTGAAGACGTGCTCGTACAGGTCGCGCTCCTCTTGGTACATTTCCAACTCGAGGTTTTGGAAGTCACACGGAGGCAGCTCAAGCCGCTTGTTGTGCTTGGCCACGTCAGCCTTTGTACGACGCAGGACGTACTTGGCGCGAATCGCGTCTGTATAACCCTGTACCTGATTGCGCGGAATACCGACGAAACCACACAGCGCCACAAAGTCCTTGACCGAGTTGAATACGGGCGTACCAGTCACCACCCAGCGGATAGGCGCGCTCAGTGCATTGCACGCGATGTGAGTCTTGCTTTTGCGGTTGCGAATTTCATGCCCTTCGTCCAGGATGACGCGGTCCCACTGCACAGCCAGCAGTGGGCAGGCGGGCCCACCTGGCCGCTGCGCCATGACTGAATAAGGCGCGACAACTACTTCAGGCAAAGCAACCGGCAACTTGCGCTTAGCACCGTCAAACGCGTGAACCGACAGACTTGGCGCGAACCGGCCCAGCTCGGAGCACCACTGACCGACAATAGACTTGGGCACCACTATGAGTGTCCGAGGCTTGGGGTTCACAAGCATAGTCGCGATAAGCTGGACCGTCTTACCCAGTCCCATTTCGTCACATAGGAACCCCCCAGGGTGGGGCGCCGAGGTCTCGCGGGCGACAAGCCACCGCAGGCCCTCGTGTTGGTAAGGCGAAATCAGGCGGGTACGGAGCATCTTCAGGAGTCGTGGCGTTTGCGTGTGAAATGCCCGTCGCGACCCAAACCCTAACTTGGACAGGACACGAATTTTTCCTGGGGCCCTAGTAGAGATGGCGGGTCGTACCGCCAGCGAAATTAAAGCCGCGGAGATGGCACTCCGTGCATTGAAAGGTGAAAAGGCGGTGGCTGAAATGTTGGGTCGGCCTGTTAGTAATAACGCGGCCAAGACTGCAGCCAACGCGGCGGCGGCCAAACGTGCAGCAGCCGCCGCAAGACTAAATCAATTATATGCTGAAAGTTTGGCACCACCACCACCCCTATCAGAGCGCGCGAAGGCGCTATTGGTTAATATTCCAGAAGAAACCCGTAAAGAAAACGCAGAGAGATTGAAAAAGGCACTTATACCTGTAATAACACGCCGCAAACAGACAAACGAGTTTGGAAACTCACACAAGCTTCAACCGCCTCCTACATTCAGGGGGGTCGTCGGAGGCCTTCGAGCACGGGCCGTGGCTCGGCGCAAGGTCAATCAACCGACGATTGAAAATGTGAAGAGAGGTATGCAGGTGAACTCTGCTCAACAAGATGCCAACGCATTAAAAGCGGCTATGAAAAGGGCTGAGAATGTGCGTAAAGCTCAAAACAACGAGAGGGTTTCGGTCGTGGGGCCGTTTTTCGAAGGCGTTGAGGCCAAGGTTAAACAGAATGAAAGGGCTAAGAGAGTGTTTGCCCGCCGTAGAGGTAGAGGGGCGGCGCCTGTACCACGCCCCGCACGGCCCACAGTCAACACGACGGTCCTGGCCTCTACCCTGTCCCGGGCCATCAAGTCGGCTCTGGTGAAGAAGCCCAAAGGCACCGGTCTCAACAGTCGGGCACTGGCGAGTACACTGGCCGCGTCCATAAAGAAGGCCCTTGGCGCTCGCAAAGTCACGGCCGGAATCAATACTCGGGGTCTGACGACGGCGCTCACCGCCGCCCTGAAAAAGGCGCTTGCTCGTCAGCCAGCGCCCGCGCCCAACAAGGCACCCGCGCCTCTAAACACCGCAGCACTGGCCGGTACCCTCGCCCGCTCTATAGCTGGTGCCCTCGCTAAACGTCAGCCGGCTGCACCTATCCCTGAGAGCAAGTCGAACCAGAAGCAGGGACCTGAAGTCCCGGAACGCAAGTCGAACCAGAAGGAGGCGCCTGCTCCAAAAATCAACAAGAATTCTCTTGTGAAATCCCTGACCAATGCGCTCAAGCGGGCGCTCGCGCCTCCAGAGGCGGCCCGGCAGACGGGTGGTGAGCGAGAGGGGCTCGGCGGACGCGTGTTTTATAGAATTGGTGCGAACGCCAAGCCCTATCTTAGTCTGGAAAGAACTTCCCCGCTAAGCAACTTCACGAGACCGGCGGTCGCGGCGAATTATGTAAATATAACAAATTACAAGAATCAAGTGAAGAAATCATCTATCAAAAACTGGGAAAGACTTTTCATAAACAAGAACGACTGGAAAAAATGGACGAACGGAAAGGGGAACCAGAAGCCGCCTCTCGGGGCTTTGGGCACCAAGGGCCGTCAAGCTGTACCGGCGGGCGTGAACGGGAACACGTTCCAGCAGAGGCCCGTCGGTGGCACCACCACCACAACGACGAGCGTGACGGGTCCGACGACGACCATGACTGGACCGACGGTCACTGGTCCGACGGTCACTGGGCCGTCTATTACGGTCGGTGCACCGAACATCAAGATTCAGTTGAACGGTCTCGTCAAGGCGACCGAACAGGCCCGTGCCGACCCGAACAAGATGGCGAACCTCGCACGGGCCGTGGCCAATTTGAAGGCGAAATTGAGCAACGGGTCCGAATCCAAGAAGGCTCTGAACACCCTCTTCCCGGCCAAGGTGAACTTGGTGCCTGCGACGGTGCCCACTCCGGCCGAGGTCAAAAAGGTGATGAACAACGCAGTCGTAAAGGAGGTCACAAAGAAACAGGCTGCAACACAGGCGTACAAACCAACTACGCCACCCTCCGGCAAGTCCGTCAAGAACATGTCGTTCCGGGAACTTCTGGCTATGCGCCGCACCGCCAAGAACCGTACGGAGATTAACAGGTATCTGCGTCAGGATGTGGAATCCGAACTGCGCAAGATTAGCCGTCTGTCATCATCCGAGCGCGGTTGGCGGCTAGGTGAGCTGTACAGGTCGCTACCGGAGAGCCTTCCGGCGCGTGCGGTGGTCTTGCGTGCAATTCAGGCGGAAATTCGACGGGTCGGCCGTGAGCGCGACCCCGTCGAGGCCAAGCGGCGTCTGCGTGACCTGTACGGCAACCTGGGTATGGGTCGCTCGGTGCCCCGTGAACTCGCCCGTGAATTTAAGACTCAAAATATGCGAGCACTGACAAATTACAAGCGCCAAGAGGAGCGTTACGCACGCCGGTACGGTGGTGGGTCCCTCCGTGAAGGCCGTGAGATGTACCGGACGATGCGTCCCCAGGGTGAGGTGGCGCTCATGCAGCGGACACCCGTCAGCAAGGCTCCAGTCGTGCGCGAACTCGCCCTACGTCAAGGGGGTGCGCGTGTTTTGCCGTCCCTCAAGGGGCCTCAGATATTCGCTGGCCCGAAGGCTCTCACCGAGGGTGTGTCTCTCAAATTGCCGGCAGGAATTCCAGGACCGGTCCTACCGTCCAATCAGGTGGCTGCGATCAACAAGGCGGGCGGACCGACGCAAGCACTCAAGGTTGTGGCGACCGTGCCTGGTGGCGCACCGGCAGTGGCTCGGGCAGCTGCGGACCTGAACGAAATGGGCGGGAACGTCAAACGTGCCCAGGAACTCAAGGGCACTCCCATCGCGGCTATAAAGGCTGTCCAGAAACTCGGGGGCGCCAAGACGGCGTCTTACGCACTCGAGGGTCTGAACACGCTGGCCCAGAGCAAGAAGACGCAGGTCCGCAAGGCGAAGAAGGGTCGCAAGGTCAAGAAGGCTCCGGTACGCCTCCACGAGCTCAACCGCGTCATCGAGGCTGTGAAGCGCAAAAAGCTCGTCAGTCTCGTGAGCCACAATGTGGCCAACGTAAACAACAACAAGAAAAAGAAGTACTACAAGAAGGTCATCAAGTCATTTATCCTCAAAAAACCCCTTGCGAACAAAATTCAGGCGGCAGCCAAAAAAAACAAGTCTTGAGGAGGCCAAAGGGCGCGACCCGGGCTATTAAGGCACCTATGAGAACAGTATGGCCGAGACCTTCGAATACATCCTGAAACTGCACGATATTCGCAGCGCCATTATCGCAGGCGACAAGGACCGCCCGGAGCCGTCATGGGTCCGGATCACGACCATCACTATGATTTCTAAATTCCAAACTCAAATTGACCTTCCCAAGTTTCGGGAGAACTTTACGAAACTCGAGAGCGTTCGCGTCCGTCCCGTCGGGTCACCTACCCAGGGCTTCGAGTGGCGCATGAAAGACACGGCGTTTTACAACCAAGTCACAATTGGCTACGCCGACCACTACTCTCGCAAATCGATAAAGATATTCCCGAACGGTTCCATTCAGGTTGCGGGATGCTCGGACCTGTTCGACTGCAAGCGCGTCTTGGCACAGTTGTCCTTTATTATGCAGGTTGTGCTTGAGCTCGAGGAGCCGGTGCCGACGGACCCTCCTGCGGTCAAGATGATCAACACCAACTTCTCTTTGAACGCCTCGGTAAACTTGCACAAGATTATCGGGCGTCTTTCTCAAGACCCTTCGACCTTCAAGGTTTCGTTCGACCCAGACCGGTACAGTGCAGTCAAGGTGAAATTCGTCCCCGGGCCGGGTATGAAGCAGGTCACGGCCAGCATCTTCAGCACGGGCCGAATCATCGTGACCGGGGCCCAGACACTGGCCGAGATTGCCGGAGCCTACGAAATTTTGAACAAAAATATAGACACGGCCATGTTCGTCAAGCGGGTCAGCGAGCCGGAGATGTTCGAGGTGGTCACTGGTGCGCGGTTTCCGGAGTGGGTCAAGGCACTGAATAAAAATGTCGCCAAGTAGTACGAAATGTCTACGCGCATTGGCATGGCTGACGGCCGGTGCATCACGTCTTACGACTCGAACCGCATCATGTCCGACTTTATGATGTCCCAGAAGGGCATCGCTTTCCAGGACAACTACAAGTGGCGCCAGACTCTCCAGAACACCGACCCGGCCGCCCTGGGTCTGCCCCTGAAGAACGCTGCGTGCCGCGGCGGCGTCCCCAAGGTTCTGGTCGAGGACGAATAATTTTGTCCATAAATAGCAGTAATAATGCCGTCCGAAGGCGTGATGATATTGGGCGCACTGGCGGCATTTTTCTTTTGTTTGGCGTTGGGGTCCGCCGGTTTGAAGATTTATTTTGCTCGTAAGGTGGCCGAGGAAGAGGAAAATGCGGATGTAAGCTCCACATGGAGTGCGTCACCTGGGCCGTCTCCTGCGCCGGCACCAGCTCCTGCTTTCGCACCAGCACCAGCACCAGCACCAGCCACGACCACGTCGACGTACGTGGCCGAGCCTGCTCAGACTGCGTGGAAGTTCAACCCAGACGGATACGAAGAAACGGACTAAAGAAATAGGGCGTAATGTATTTTAGAATGAAAATAGTCATCGATGGAAACATCGGTTCAGGCAAAACGACCCAGCTCGGTTTGCTTGAACAGAAGGGCTGGACCGTCCAGCGTGAACCCATAGACAAGTGGCCTCTGAAGGAGTTTTATAAGGATCCTTCCAGGTGGGCATTCTTGTTCCATATGATTATCCTTCAGACTCTGAGGCCTGTACGGACCACCACTCGGCACGTCATTTACGAGCGGTCCCTCTTGAGCTCTAGGTGGGTATTTTGGCCGGTCCTCAGGCGCCAGGGTCACGTGACGCAACTGGAACACGAGACGTACGACCATTTTTACGAACGGTTTTCTTGGCATCCAGATGTTTACATTTTCCTTTCCAAAAACCTCGACCTGGCTTGGGAGCACATCCAGGCGCGAGGCCAGGCGGGTGATGAGGGCGTGACCCGTGAGTACCTGGCCGAACTCGAAAAAGAGTACATGGACCTAGTCCGGAGCGTTCCGTGCAAGGTGTACGTCGTAAACGCCAACCAGACTGTGCAGAAAATTCACGAAGATATTTGTAAAGTCCTAGTAGACAATGAATTGCTCTTCAGTGACCTTGGCGGGAGCCAAGTGCAAAAGGTTGGCGGTCGAGGACGGGAAGTGCCTTGCACACCTTTCACACACATGTGCAATCTGTCTTGAGTTGACGAAACGGACCGACAAGAAGCTCAAGTGCAAGCACGTCTTTCACAACAAGTGCATCATGACGTGGTTCGAGACGAGCATCGAGTGCCCACAGTGCCGCATGGAGCAGGACGATGACCCGATCGTCGTCTTCCGCAAGCACGTCGAGGACAACATCCGTGAAAAGTACCGTGACGCCATCAGGTCCCTCGAGGCTGAGGTCCAGCGGGCGCGCCGTGCCCGTTGAAACTTAATACAGGTCCTAAATTAATGGAGGCCGGACGTTGTGGGGCCCAGACGGCACACGGCACCCCGTGCCGAAGCAAAGTCCATGGCACCGAGGAGCGTTGTTGGATCCACAAGGGCCCTCAATGCTCCGTATGTCTCGGACCCATGGCAGCCCAACAGGCGAACCGGACGCTGCCTTGTGGACACGTGTTTCATTCTCGATGTGTTGACCGCTGGAAGCGCTCGTGTCCGGGCGATCCGACGTGTCCGATGTGCCGAGAACCATTCGACTTGCCGACTTATAGGTGCCGTTTGATTATCGAACGCGTGTCTGATAATCAAAGGGCCGTGAATAATTTTGAAACCCAAACCATCCAAGATATTGTTGAAGGTTTTGGCCTTGACTTCAGAGCCATTATGCCGTCGACCGGTGGGCGCCTTTACACCGATATTCACTTTGATATTGAACCGACCGAAGCACTCGAAGAGATACTCAGAGAGCTAGGTTTGCCCGAGGGGCCGCACCGTTTCGGTTAGCGTTCGAACCCGTCTTGGCGAGTCCTAGACGGACTCCATACGCCGAGCAGAACTTCGAGTAGTGGAAACCGGGCTTGTAGTTTCTGTCGGCCTTTCGCGGATCCGTGATCGTCTTCCCAGAAGCGTCGACGATCAGAGGTCCCCCCGCCCAGCCAGTCTTGTGGCTCCAAAGTTTGACTGGAAATTCAATCACCTTTCCAGGAGGCAACTTGGCCCCCTTGACTGTCTTTGCATGTCTGTTCAGGACGCGAAGTTCGGTATTGTCGTTGGCGACCCGACCATCATTCGAGCTCTTGGCCTTACGACCCTTCAGAAGAGCCGCCCGGATCACAGACGGTTTGACGTGGAAAAACTTGCCGAGCGCCTCAGCCGAGTCACCAAGGCGCGTGCGGTACCGGATAGAGCTAATCTCCTTGTACCAATGGAAATCTCCTGTCGAATTTCCAAAGTCATTTGAGGGGGCCACAAAGCACATCACCTTGTAGAAGCCCACCTTGGGTTTCTCACCACCAGTCTTCATCTTGTAGACGGTGCCGGGGTTGTCCGACAGGACGCGCTTCGCTATCCCGTCACACGTGCGAAACGTTAGACCGTTGGCACGGAGCCCACTCCGGTCACCCGGAACGCTCTTCGACTGTCTGTCGTTTGAAAAGGACCCGAACGCGTAGTCATAGCAGTTGTCGTGAACGACCCCAGAGGTTCCCCAGGGGGCCCACGTGTACTTGGGAGCGTACGGGTTCGGAGCGTTCCGCGTCACCTTTGTGACGTTCTTCGTTTTGGACAGGGGTTTAGGTTTGTACTTTGGGAATGATGGAAGCTTATTCAGGGCCATTCGGCGTGTGCGCACCACCTTCGGCTTAGCAGGCGACTTTTTACGCGGAGCCACCATCGCACCTTGTTATTATCGGTTACTTTTTTCTGAACCAATAATAAAAAGATGAAGACGATCCTCGAGTCCCGTACCCAGCAGGAGGCCCTCTATAACGCGCTCGTGTTCACGGCTTTCGTGATCATTCTGACCTTCATCATGCGGTTCCTGTGGAACGGCACCCTGGTGAAGCACATCACCATCCTCAAGCCGGTCGATTCCCTGCTGCAGACTTTCCTGCTGTCTGTGGGCATCGCACTGTTCCGGCTGTAAACAGACCAGTTGCGCAGCAACTGTGATCCACAGGGCGGCCATCAAAAAGGTGCTCCGCACCTTTACTCTACAGCTCCGTGTAACCGCTCTTGATCACACCATTGACGCTTAGCGTCGGGAAACCCTGAACAAACTCAGGGCACTGACCCGCCTTGCAATCAACAAACGTGTAAGGAATACCCTTCTCCGTCAGGTACTTCTCCTGCTTGACGCACCAGGGACACGTCTTGGACCCGTAGACCGTAATATCACCCTTGTCGGCCGGCTGCTGACCACTGAAGTACGACTTCCCCTTGAAAACAATGAGCGCTATGGCGACCAGAATAAGGATCGCCAGAGCGAGAACCTTGGGATCACCCAGAACGGCATTACGCATCAGCACACGCTCAACCATTTACTATACCCTTGCGAAAATTTTACGAGCAAAATCCGCCTTGGAACGCAGACCCTTTGTGTTCAGACCCTTATTGGCCGCCATGCGTCTCAGTTCGTCCATCGAAAAGTGAAGGTTCGCGTAGACCCAGCGACCCGAAGAGTTCGACTTGACCTTTGTACGACCGGAAGATGGACTCAACTTGACGCTGGGGCTCTTGGCCTTGGCCTTCGGCGGCGTCTTGGCCCGAGGCTTGGGCGGAGGGCCCAGCGGGCTCAGAGGGGACGGGAGTTTGCGCGGGCTCGGTGTGAAGGCGGGCTGGTTGCGTCTGAGGCGATTCTCGATAATTAGGATAGCCTTCTGACGGGATTTGTTCCAGGCGTTCTGGAAGTTGGCACCCGATGCGGCGCCTGCGTTCTTCCATAACTTCTCGACCATTTTATCGAACTTGGCTGTTTTGAGCAAGCCCTTTGGCAGCACCACCTTCTTCTTGGGCGGGCTGGGTGCCTTCTTGGGCGGGCTGGGTGCCTTGGCCACCTTGCGTAGGCGCGCCTTGGCTGCACGTAGGTTGTAGCCGGTGATACGGGGCTTGGGCTTGGGGCGCGCTACGCGCTTCAGCGCCGCCTTGGCCTTGAGTAGCTTCGCGCTCGTGATCAGACGACCGGGCTTGCGGCGGTTCGCCGGCTTCAGCTTCGCCTTGGCCTTTTGCAAATTCAGAGACGAAATTCGCTTAACCTTGACGGGCTTGAGCTTCGCCTTAGCCGCTACGAGGTTGGGCGACGTGACGTTGTGTTTGGAGGTCAAGAACGAGTCCTTCACAAGTCTGGCCAGCGACGGAAGCCCTGGGCACGGGTCACCGTACTTGAGGCGCCACTCGGTCACGTGGAGGTTCTTGGCGCCTCTGTACCCTTCCGGAAGCGCCCTTTTCAGAAACTCAATCGCCTTGGGGTGCGTGGCTGGTGCGTGACTTGTGGCCCAGTCGAGCAATTCGTTCAGGAATAGGTGCTGGTCGTAACGCTCGTCAGTCTTGGGACCGACACCCCAGAAGGATGCCGTCTTGGTCCCATTGGCCGTGTTCACTGCAGGGTTGGTGCCCGCCTTTTTCAGACGGGCCCAACCAAAGTCGCCTATGAGGAAGCCACGGTCGGCGACGAATATGTTCTGCATGTGAAGGTCGTTGTGTCTGAAGTCTGGGTACTTATTTTGGATCTTGAAAAGGGTCCCGAGGACGTCAGAGATGAGGCTGGACATGGTGGCGTCGTCAACCTTCGACTGCTTTTTCAACCAAGAATCGAGAGAGCCGCCACTGGCAAACTCCATCAAGAGTATACCCTGCTGCGACTTGTCATAATGGGCCGAGTTCTGAACGTTGGGCATGTTCATGGAAGCCGGCTCAATAAAGTTCAGACAGCGCAGACTCTTGTAAATGTGCACCACCTTCGGGGCCAGGTCTTGGACCGCGTCCTGAATTTTGAACTCAATATCGACAGGTTGAGGCTCACCACGTCTCTTGGCCGCCAGGTCGCGCGGTGCCACCTTCACGGCGAAGGGCCGTTTGTTGCCGCTGGGCTGCTTGGCCGTGAACACTATACCCTGGCGCCCCTTACCGATGGGCTTCAGCGAGTCTAGCGCAGCTTTGACCTGGTCGCACGTCAAGTTGGCCCATGCGTTCTTTATCGGCAAGTTGGGCATCTTTTTCAAGGGACCCAACTTGGGCGCAGGGTACCGCCAGCCACCTGCAGGCGGCAGCGGAGGCGGCGGGGGGACGTACTTGGGCATCGGAGCTCCCGGTAGGAGTCTTCTATAGAACAATCTACCTTTATTGTTTTTGTAAGGAATTAGGCGCTCTTTAGCTGGTTCGGTAGCTGCACGAGCGGTGCGCTTACCCTTGGCCCTGTAGCGATTCGGCTTGGCCACCTTGTTGGGGTGCGCCTTGAGCCACGCGATGGCCTGACCCTTACTGACTATGTGGGCGGGTATGTTAATCTCTGTGTTACCGGCGTTGTTGCGACGAAACACATAGTGACGACCATTACGGTTGCTGATTGTAAATTGTCTGGAGTTTATCCAGCTCATTATATCTATTACACACATTTTGTTAGAGTTCAAAGTCTGGGATCCGACCAAGTCTGCAAGACTTGTGCGCCGCGGGGATCACGAGTGCTACGCACTCGGTCTTGCTACTCCTGGTCGGGGTCGGTCTCGTACTCGATCTCGCTGGCGACGTCGGACGCCTTGTCGGAGACGGGCTCATCGGCAGGGGCGAGAAAAGCACACGGCTTCAGCTTGCTGGTCGGAGCGAACATGACCTGGTGGACGCGCACAGACACGCCAACACCAGCCGGAGTGCGCCAAATCTGGTTGAGCTCGATGATGGCGCTCAGAGCCTGACCGCGCTCGAGCGTGTTCAGCGCGACCGACTCGCGCTGAGAGTTGTACGCAGCGGTGACCAGCGCGCCAGACTTGGGGTCGACGATGCACTTGAGGTTCAGGACAGGTGCGTAACCCTCCTTGGAGCTCGGCTTGATGGGCGACTTGTACATGCCCTCGGCAATCACCTCACGAGACATCTTCTTGCCCAAAATCTCCTCAGAGTTGGCCGTGATGTGGTCCAGGACGCGTGCGTCCAACTTGGCGAACGCCTCGAGCACCTCGGGCTTGTCAAGGCTCAAAGGCAGTGAGTAGCTGACGCGACCAGTGGCCTCGTCCTTGTACTCGCTCAAACCGAAAGGTGCGCGAAGTTGAGGCAACTGAAAGATCAGCTTCTGGTTACCAGGACCGTTCAGATAGACGGCCTTGCCACCCTTGGCGTTCTTGTACACGGACGAAAAGGTCACGTCAGCGGAGTTGAAAGCGGAAAACATCTGGAGAGCCATGTGGTTCTGTTCTACTGTATACGGCCTCCAGCCCTTTATGTGGCTCTCGCAGGACACCAATTTTTTTCGGACCCTACAGTAACAAAGATGGCCAATGGTCAGCCCCGACGCGGTTTTTTTGGCCGCGTTTTTGGCCGTGCACCGGCCACCAACAACTCGTTGACTCTTGGCCTTAAAAACGCCATCAACCGTCTCAATATCGCCACCAAGAACGCGACCACGGCCTTGACCGTGAACCAGGTTGTCGCGAAGATGAACAATACCAAGACCAACAATGGTCGCTCAATTACCAACATTTTCAAAAAGGCAATTGCGACCCAGTTTCAGAAGGCGCACGCGGCCATTGTGGCGGCAGCGGCCGGTCGCGTCCCGCAGACTACAGCAGCCAAGGCGGTGAATGTGGCCGCTACTAATATCAATGCTATGGTAGAGTATGGTAAGAGAATTTACAAGAACAGAATCAACCGCTTCGGTCCCGCCATGAACGAAGCAACCGCCGCCAAATTACTACGTGAACTGCGTGCAGCTAATAACCGACTCAAAAATAGACCATTTACTAATTACCTAACTGGAAACAACAAATACAACAAATGGCTACGCACCGCTAACGGTGCACCGCTGGGTGGAGCGGGTGTGGGGCAGCCACTCCCTCCAAGTGGACCCTCCAAAAATAACTTTGCCCCGGCCAATCAGAACACCAACGCCAACGGTCTTGGTGGTTATAAACGTCTCGGAAACAGCACCAATTACATCAGGGTCGTGCGCACCAGCGTCAACTCACCCAACTGGCGCAAGGCCAATAACTCTCTTTATTCTAAAAATAACCAGGGTGGTTTCACCAAGACGGTCCCTGACGTCTAAAACTAATTTCCTGACTTAATATAAATGGCTTTGCCTTTCACCGCCATACCTTTCGCCGCGTACCTGATCGTGGCCAACCCCGCCACCTATAAAGCGGTCCGGTCTGTCGCAGGCAGCTGGGTCGCCAGCTCAGAGGGTCTGCCGACTCTGGCGGGCCTGGCCCTGCACGCCGTCGTCCTGGTTCTGCTGGTCACGGCCGTCATGCGCCTCCTGCCCCGCAAGTCCAAGTTCTCGATGGATCTGGACATGGCGAACCTGAGCGAGATTGAGGAATTTGACTCCAAAATGGCGTCGTTCCACCCAGCGGCCGGTTCAGACGACCTATATCCAGTAGTGGTGGCTGAAGGCGCACCCATGACCCCTTCGACGGGTGTCCCAGCCCCAGCCCCCCGCTCGTTCCTGAGCTCCATCCTCGGGCCGTCCGGTATGCCCAAAAAATAAACCACCTAAATAACAAGTACGATGTTGATAAAGCTCCTGACATTCGCAGTCCTGGCGAGCCCGTTTGCGTTCAAGACGACGCGTCGGATCTTCGGTGACTGGGTTGCAGGACCAGAGGGCCTGGCGACTATTCCAGGCCTTCTGCTTCATGCTTTGGTATATTTGCTGCTCGTCTCGTTCCTTCTGTCCCGCCGCTCAGGCTTCAAGAGCCGTGGCGTGGAACAGGATCAGGAGGCCGAGCACCTCCAGCAGCGTAATTTTCTCGGCTCAGAGTAAATGAGCGCTTTCCAGGTTATCCCGTTCGTGGCCTATGTCGCCGTCGCTCACCCCGCAACCTACAAGGCGACCCGTGGCGTTCTGGGCAGCTGGGTCGCCAGCGCTGACGGCCTCGCGACCCTCAAGGGTGTGGCCCTGCACGCCGTCGTGTTCGTGCTGCTTGCGACTCTGCTGATGCGCCTCCTCGTGCCACTCTCATCAGGGTACCAACCAGGCCGCTCGCCCCGCGGCCCCGAGTCTCCCCGCGGCGCAAACGAGTCTCCCCGCGGCCCCGGGTCTCCCCGCGGCCCCGGGTCTCACCGCGGTCCGCCGACCGAATACGAGGGGGCGATAGCCCGTCTTATGGGTGGCTCGGCTAAAACTCCTCGTTAAACCGAATCCCGTCCCCTTCAGCAATCATATGCTTTGAATAGTCCCCGACCCTTTTCTCAAAGAAATTGGTCTTCCCTTCCAACGAGATGCTCTCCATCCAGTCGAAAGGGTTTTGCGAACCAAAAATGGGGCCTACACCCAGCTGTGCCAATAGACGGTCAGCCACAAACTGAATGTACCGGGTCATTTCATCCGAGTCCATACCGATGAGCTTGCATGGCAGTGCGTCCACTATAAACTGACGTTCGATGTCCATCGCTTCACGGACAATCTCCTGAATTTTCAGCGAGTCCAATTTAGTTTGCAAATTGTGATACAGGGTCACGGCAAACTCCTGATGGAGACCCTCATCCCGACTGATGAGTTCATTGCTGAACGACAGGCCCGGCATGAGGCCACGCTTTTTGAGCCAAAATATAGCACAGAACGACCCCGAGAAGAAGATGCCTTCCACGCATGCGAAAGCCACAAGCCGCTGCGCAAAAGGCGAGTCCGGACTCATCCATCGCATGGCCCATTCCGCCTTTCTCTTAACTGCCGGTGACGTCTCTATGGCCCGGAACAGCCCCGCCTTCTCCTCTGGGTCCCGTACCAACTTGTCGATCATGAGCGAGTACGTCTCGGAGTGGATAGACTCGTTGAACGACTGATACGAATAGAACGACCGGGCCTCGGCAATCTGGACATCCTTTGAAAAGTTGAGGTCGATATTTTCCATGACAATTCCGTCTGAAGCGGCGAAGAAGGCCAAGACCATCTTGATGAAATGCCGTTCGGAGTCGTTCAGGCGGTCCCAATCCTTGAGGTCCGCTGCGAGGTCAATCTCCTCGACGGTCCAGAAGGAACCTATAGCTTTCTTGTACAGTGCCCAAAGGTCGGGGTACCGTATAGGAAAGGTTGTGAAACGGGCCGTGCTCAGTGCGAGGATGGGGTCCGTCATTGTTAATACTTCTGAGGTTTATTCTTTTATGGCCCAGAGGCGATCGTAGTTCACCATAAAATAACCGTGCGGGCCAGTGAAGACGACGTCCGGATACACTGCCATGGCCTCCTGTGCGATGACACCAGTCGTGGGATCCGCCGAGACCCCAATTTGATGTGCAATTTTGTTCCATTCCCATGTATACTCATCGAGTGTAGCAATCTTGCGGCCAGTCTTGCGAAGATTGGACTTGAGGCGGATGTCCGAACCGCCACCGCCACCAAACAACCCATATCTCATGTAGTTCGAATAGGTCACGGGAGGCGGAGGAGGCGGAGGAGGCGGAGGAGGCGGAGGAGGCGTTGCAGCGGCGCCGACTTGCACACCACCAAAAGTCACACCGCTCGCGTTAACCACGTCCTTGCGAGCCACCTCGCGCCAAGTGACATTCATACCCCAAAACACTGCTGGAATTCTCATTTCCAATGCGACAGTCCCAGTGTACGCCGAACCAAATTGTGCATACACATCGGGCCATGCGTACGGGGCGCCATTTATGGTCAATTGTAGGGCTGGCACTGTGGCGTTCGTCACGTCACGAAGACGCAATGTGACATCCGATGTAGTTCCATTCTTCTGATACCACAACTGTGGGGCGCCGCTTGTGTTGCCGATGGTGCCAAACTGATGAGCCCAGCCAACGACGTCCGCCGAACAACTCTGTGTATTACAGTCAGCCTCCTCCGATAGCGCAGGACACTCGGCACCACTGTTCTTCTTCTCTTGTGTGACCGTCCGAGTGCGAGTCTTCTTGCCACCGCCGCAATTCTTCGAGCACGCACCCCAATCACCCCATGCGCTGACCTGGCAATCGATATCACACGCAGCCGTCTCTGTGAGCGCCGGGCAGACGGTGCCGTTGTTCTTGGCCGCCTGCGTGACTGTCCGGGTACGAGACTGCTGCCCGGACGTTATGTCGCATGCAGAAAACTCGGTCCATCCGCTCACCTGGCAGTTGACGTCACACGTCACTTCGTCCGTGACTCCCGGGCAGGCGACACCGCCATTGGTCGGAGCCACGTCACCGCCGCGAGTACGGGTCGCCTTACCCGTCGCCGGATCGCAAGTTCCGTACGTGTACGTGGTGCCCACGACGCAATCACCGCACGGGCGCGTCTCCGTGCAGTTGCCGCTCGAGTCGCAGGTCTGGGTCCCCGTGAGTACGCCCGAAGCGGTCGTGCACGCCCTGCCCCCATTTTTCGGCTGAAATTTGACCGTCGTCGTCCGAGTGTTCTTGCCGACGCCATTCACCTTGTTTTCACAGGCCGACCACGTCTTGGGCCACGGGTTCAACTTGCAGTCGACCGCACAAGCCTCTTGGCGGTTCAGAGGCTCGGTACACGTCCCACCACCCGACGCAGGCACTGTGATAGTCCGAGACTGGGACTTGAGGCCGGTCGTCTGGTTACACGCCTGAGCTGAAAGCTCACCGCTCGGGTTCCATGGACTGAACACGCAGTTGACGCAGTCCTCGATGTTCGAGTTGGGATCCGGGCAAACGGCACCCCCCGGACCGGACGGGCTCGAGACGAGCAACTGAGACTGCTTCTTACCCGCGCCAGTCGACGGGCTCTGCGTGACGCACTGACCGAAGGGTGTCCAGCTGAACGCACAGTCCGGGCAGGGGTCGGTGTTGCACGGGCGCGTCTCCGTCGTCTCACCACACGCCTTGCCGCCTGTATTTGAAGGAGTAATTATGGACCTGTTGCGTGTCTGGACACCCCCACCGCAATTCTTGGAGCACGCCGACCACCCTCCCCAATCACCCATGAGACAGTCGACGCCGACCGGAGGCATGGTGACTGGAGCGCTCCATATCACCATAGGGCTCGAGTCAAAGAGTAGCAAACGGCCATCATCTTTCATCACGAGAGAATAGGGCTGGGTCCCCTGACCTGCCGTCGCTGAAGACCACCCGGTGGGCGTCACGCTGTATTGTGAAGGAAAAATGCCGATGTTTCCGTCAGCCGTAATCTTCACGACACCCCCTGGTGTCAGATTCCCGGGCGAGGTCCACATCGTAAAGTTCCCGCTCTTGACGACGGCCGCTCCATATTCGTACGTAAAAACGTACTTACCGTTCTTGCTCGTGAGAGACGCACCTTCCGCGAGCGTCTCGCCACTTTTCAAAGTGTCTTTGTTGGATGAGCTGGCAGGAGCGTAGGTTTGGGCCGCCAAAGCGCCCGCACCGGCCCCACCCGTGGTCCCATCCGTCGACGCACCACCCGTGGTCCCATCCGTGCTGGGTCCAACCCCCCCGTCGGGTGCGGCTTGTGGGGACCCGACCGCGTCGACTGCGGGCATCCCACCTGCACCTCCGCCTGCGGGCTTCGAGGGCGCCGCGTTCGACAGGAAAACTATGACCGCCACGGCGATCAAGAATCCAAGCACGAGCATAAGGGCCGATCCTGCCATCTAACATAAGGAAATAAAATGTTATAAGAGTAGGAAGAATGGCCGACGAGATTGTGACCCGCCTGGCTTTGCGTCTGAAAGTCCACCGCGTCGGAGGCGCCGTGGTTCACCACGTGGCCCTGTTGAAAAAGGCCCTTGATCAGAAGGGTATCCAGACCCGTATGATCAAAGGGTATTGTGTCATCGAAGACACGAAGGAGGCGTGTGAGCACTACTGGCTCCGGACTGAAGAGGGCCTCGATATCGATATTGGGTTTATGGTGGCTCGCCTGAAGAACCCGGAACTCATGGCTCTAGTCCCCGTTCTCTTGGAGACTCTCCCGCCGGGCTTGAATCGCTCTGATGCTGAGGAGTCCCGAATTCTTGACGAAAATCGTCGCCTCTTTGAACTCTTTGAATCCGATCCCAAAGTGTTCTGGCGCGAGGCTCCTCGAGACGTTGCAACTTTCCCCTTGAAATAATAGACTGGTCGTCGTCGAATGACGCCTTCTTGGGGGACAGAGCCGCCGCCAAGCTCATAAAGGACCGGACACCCTGGACGACCGGTGGAGTCTCACCGAGGGCCAGGTAGTTCTGTAGCTTTTTCTCGATAGGGTTCGACTGTTCGAGAGCTGCGTTAAACTCTCCAAAGCACTCTTGTAAAAAGACCTGACCGTCAGTCGTCCGAGTCGCACGATCGACGCTCAACTCCTTTGAGATCTTGAGGGCAAGTCGTCTCATGAGCATCTGGGACCGAGTCGCATTCGTCATCTTTTCGTTAATTTTCATGTACAATTGGACCGAGCCGAGCACACCCGTCCCGGCTGACAAAACGGCGTTCAGGATACTGACGTATCTTTGGGCCAAAAAGTCATTCAGTGAAATGGCGCACAAGGCGTTGAAGGACGATATGACCAAGATAGGTATATTAAACCTAGATGACAGGTTATGGTAATACTGATAGTCCTTGCTGAAGTGGTTGGCGTACGCATTACACTGACGCTCAATTTTGTTCAGAAATTCTTCCTCTTTATCGTGCCATGAATCGTCCCGCATCTTTGTATTTGTCTCTAAAATTTTGGAGACTCAGAAGAATTTGTCATCCTCGACAATCTCGACGATGGACGTGATCCGTACGGGTAACGAGTTCTTGACCCCCTTGTAAATCATATTGAATACGGGGTTCGAGTTTGTGATCCGGATCTTCTGAAGCAGACCCTTGTCTGGACGCAGTTCAACCATGAGCTTGAGGAGGTGGGTGGCCGTGTCCGATTTCAACTTGGAAATAGGGACACCCTTCAGGTTCAACTCGATAATCTCAGTCAGTCCGTGTTTTTCGACGTACGCATCGAGTTGGTCGATGATGGGCTTGACCGAGTCCATGAATGCCGTCGTCTCGGCGACGGTCTTTGGTTGGCGCTCGATATACTTGTCCCCCAGGAACTCGATGATGAGATGAGGCCCCTGGGGGTAAAACACGAGGAGGTCTGCCATGTCTTAATAATAAATGTGACGGTTTCTTTTATTTAAACGAACACAATGATGTCACGGACGTAACTCGGGAGCATCATACTGATAGGACGGTAGAAGCTCCTGACCAGAAACCCGGCGTGGTGGAACTGAATTTGCTCCAAAAGTGCGTCATTCTTGGTGTGTTCAAACACGTCAAGGATGAGTTTGGTAATCTGTCGGACTTCGTGACAGAATGGGTTCGCACCTGCCAGGTCCACCATGATGATCATAGAGCGCGACTGGATCCGTAGGTCATTTATGATGTCGTCGAGGTCTTCGATGGTGGTCGGCACGTAATCCTTAACCTTGAGCGTTACGTGCGCACACAGGTCCCCTTCCCAGGTCCAAGTCATAAATCCTCTAAATTCGGGCATCACTATTTTATCAGTCAATATTAAGATGCTGCCGGTTATGCGAACCGCTGGAAGCGCGTGGGTCGGTGCCATTTGTTTCGCACTGGCTTTCTGTGTGTCCATGGCACTGGACCGCATCACCCCAGAGCTTGACCAGTCCAAGTCGCGCATGCGCATCTTCCTGGAGGTTTGTGCTCAGTTTGGTGTGATTGGCGCATTGGTGTTTCTGATGCGCCACGTCATAAAGAACATCCCCTTCCCGGCCGACGGCTGGTACAAGTACGAGCACTCGACGAATGGCGAGCTTCGGTCTCTGCCCCTGTTCGTCTTTATTTTCATGTTTTTCCAGAAAAAGACGCAGGCTAAGATGCGTCACCTGAGTACTTGAAGCACTCCCAGAGGTGCGTGTGGGTCCGGCGCGAAAGAGCCGAGAACTCGTCGATCGTGTACTCGTCACCCATAGACCTGTTGCACTTGGAGCAAATAGGGCGGAGATTGTCGAGCTCGGTCTGGCCGCCTTTGCTTTCTGGTAAATTGTGGCCCACCTCAAAGCTGAAGGGCGTCATGACGTTTTCACACCACGTCACGAGGCACTTGTGTTTAAAGAGCCTGTCTCCGCACCACAAGAGCCATACTTGCTCTCGGAGCGCACTAGGGATTTTTGCTTTCATATTGTTTATCGAAGTTGCGATTTTTTAAGCGGGGAAGCGAAGTAGTGCCTTCGCGCCGCCTAAAAAAACGCTCCCGGCAGGTTTCGAACCTGCGACTTTGAGGTTAACAGCCTCACACTCTACCAACTGAGTTACAGGAGCACCGAGTCTGACCTGCCGGAATCGAACCAGCGACCTAAAGATAATTACTAACGACTACAGTCTTTCGCTCTACCAATTGAGCTAAGGTCAGATGAGCAGTTTAGGGAGGTGTGCTCAGCTCCAAGGTTCCAGGGAGGATCGAACTCCCATTACGAGATTCAGAGTCTCGTGTACTAACCATTATACTATGAAACCGCTGACCTTGACGTGTGTCGATCACGTCACCTTCAGATCTTCAGTCTGACGCTCTTCCAGATGAGCTACAAGGTCTGACCTTGGCGGGGCTCGAACCCGCGGCTTCGGGCTCGCTCTTCACATACATAAGACCCGCACTCTAACCAACTGAGTTACAAGGTCGAGAGACTAGAAGGCCCGCACTCTATCCAACTGAGCTACAAGGTCCTCAATTCATACTGAAGATTCTTTTCGTACCGTTTATACGCGCTCGGCATCCTGGGCAGGTTGCCTTGTTCTGGGTCCGGACCCAACACGGCTCGCAGATGACGTGGCCACAAGGGTCGATGAACAAGTCAATATGGCGGTCCATGCACACAAAGCAAGTAAATCGAGCGTACCTTTCGGGGTCCGTGTCCTGAAGGATCTTCTTCATCGCCTGGCTCCGTCCGGTGAGTTCACCACATTCCCTTGTGAGTCCCTGCAGGTTTTGTTCGTTCTCGTAGTCGTCTAACATACTTTCGAGCCGTTCCTTTAAGTCCTGTGAGTTGACGTTCTCGAGCATAAGTTTGATGACACTCGTTTCATCCCTCTTCTCATTGAGTTCGGCGAGGCGCATCGCCAGGTCCGCCCTGACCCTCGCGTATTCACGTTTGAAATTCGTGAGTGTCTCACCGAGGTCCTTCCAAGACTCGTCAAGTTCACACGGCACCGGGTCTATGGGCTCCATGGGTGGTATCAGAACCGTCTCGAGCAGGCTCCTCGGATCCAGGTATGCGAAGTTCATCACTAATTTTAACACGAAATATAACCACGTCCAGCGGGCGCACTGAATAAAAATGTGCCCAATTACTAAATGGCCAACGCTGTTCTGCTCGCTACCCTCGGACTCGCTCTGATCCTTTTCAGCGTTCAGGAGTTCCTCGATCCGGCCAAGCGTACGTACGCATCGTGGATCTTCCGTGCTCTGACCATGGGTTTCGTGGGTCTGTACCTCATCTATCTGTATCAGGAGATGTCAGGCAGCAACACCATGGGCGGCGGCGCGTCGGGGTATCCAGGCGGGATGCCGATGTAAGCAGGAGTTTCAGGACGCCCGTCTGAAGTATGGTGTTTAGGTCACGTGCAAGCTCGGCCTGTATGAAGTCTTCTGAATTTTCGACGAGAATTCCAGCAAGTACGTGGAAGTCCTCGTCAGTCATTCTCAGGGTTGCCAAATGGCCGACGAGTTGTGAGACGGATTCGAACTCCCTCGCTTTGAAGCTCCGAGCTGAGCGTCTGACGTGGATCATCCGAGCTGCATCCAGGACGGCATCGATGGTCGCCCCAGGCATTTCCTCCCGGAGCTTGGCCATCAGCGCCGCTCCTTCGAGGTCAGTCTCCATTATTTTTTAGTACCTAATAATAAATGCTGGACTTTAACACAATCTTTGTGTTTATGTTCATCGCCTTGATGGCTGGTATGGGCGTGGCGAATTTCGTCGAGGCTCGCAAGACGCCCCAGACCCCCGGTCAGCCGTTCTTCGGCCTGCTGTTCCTGGTTGCGGCTATGGGTCTAATTCTATATAAAATGAAGAGCGCCTAAATATTCAAGGCAAATGAAGCACCTCATCGGACGTATCGATGGTGTGTGGGTGTCGCAGTCGCGCCACCTCGAAAGAATCATGATTCGAATCGCTGAAAGGGCCGGTTTCACAGTAGTGGGACGTTCCTTTCACCAATTTGAGCCTCACGGCACGACTGGCGTGCTCGTCCTGTCCGAAAGCCATTTCTCGGCCCATACATACCCCGAGAACAATATGATTTACATAGACGTGTTTTGCTGTTCTCCAGAGTTTGATCCGGAATACACTGCTGTCCTCATCGAGGAAGAGTTTGCAGCCCTAAAGGGGACTTGGAAGGTTATTGGGCGCTGAAATTCGTTTCGAACTCAAGAACCTCGAGGTTCTTGGGCCCGAAGGCCGGGCCGAAGCCCTGTTTTGGATTTTAATATATACAGACCAGCCAATAATATGGGAGGAATCAGTTCGAAAACGCGAGCCCGCCCATCCCGGACTGAATGCGCAGGATGTTGTAGTTCACCGCGAACATCTTCTGGAGCAGGTTGGTCGTGCTGTTCTTCAGGTTGAAGAACACCTGGGCGTTGTCAATACGCGAGAAGTTGCACGTGCCGGTCGGCTGGTGCTCCTCCGGCTGCAGGGCGAAGGAGTACACGTAGATGCCCGGGTAGGGCGTGCCGGAGTGGTACACGTACGGCTGGTACTGGTTGAAGTACTTGCCCTGCTGCTCCTTGAAACGGTCCTGGCCGTTCAGGATCAGCTTGAAGTCGCGCATCGGGCCGACCTCCAGGGAGCCCAGGGTCACGCCAGTCGCCGATCCATAGTTCAGGCCCTCCTCGATCCAGGAGGCCGAGGCGGCGGTGTTGGCCGTGGTAACGGCGCCGGTGCCGTTCACCGTGATGGCGGACGTGATCATCGGCGCGCCCATCAGGTGGGGCAGGACCGCGCCCTGGGACAGGACCACGGCGGTGTTACACGTCACCTGCACGTTCGCGCAGCCAGTGGAGAAGTTCCACATGCCGTTGGTGTTGGTGGCCACGGCCTGGTTGGCGTTCTGGTAGCACCAGATCAGCTCCTTCACCGGGTGGTTGAAGGACAGACGGACGGTGTTCTGGGCGCCCGACAGCGAGTCGCCGCCGGTGTGCTGCACCTGCTCAATCAGGTACTCGTGGCCCTTCTGGGCGAAGCGGCGGCGCTCCTCAGTGTCCAGGTACACGTAGTTGGCCCACACCTCGAACACCGGGCTGGAGGAGCCGAAGTAATACGAGAAGGTGGAGGTCAGGTCGAAGTCCAGGCGGACCTCGTGGTACTGCAGAGCAATCAGGGGCAGGTACAGGCCCGGGTTGCGGTTGAAGAAGAACAGCAGCGGCAGGTACACGTACGTGCGGTTGTTGTTGAGATCGGCGGCTGGGGAGGCACCGGTCGTCAGCTTGCCGTAGTTGATCTTGTCCGACTCGGACAGGAACACCTCGGCGTACAGACGGAACCACGCCTGGTAGTGCTTGTCGATGCGCTGGCCACCGATCGTCAGCTCCACAGCCGCGATCGCACGCTCAGCCACCCAGCACTGGTCGTAGCCGGTGTTGTTGGACGTCAGCACGTTGGACACCGGGATCAGGCCCACGTACATGTTGCCGACCAGATCGCCGTTGCGGGCAATCGTCACGGACACACGGCCGCTGTTGGACGGGGTGCCGTTCACCGTCTGCTGGATGTTCTCCATCGCAAAGTTGGTGTGGCGCTTGTACACCGCCTGGAAAAAGGTAACCTTGGGCTGCCCAGTCAGGTACACATCCTGAGCGCCATAAGCAACGAGCTGCATAAGTCCACCGGCCATTTGTACTAGTACTCAAGAAAAAAATTCTAGGGAAACTAGTTCGAAAACACGAGGCCGCCAAGACCCGACGCCACCTTGAGGACGTTATAGTTGACCGCAAACATCTTCTGGGACAGGTTGGCCCCCATGCCCGACTTGAGGCTGACGGCCACCTGGGCCATGTCGATCCGGCTGAAGTTGCAGGTGCCGCTGGGCTGGAGTTCCTCCGGCTTGAGGCCGAACGAGTACACATAGATGCCCGGGTAAGGGGCACCCGAATGATACTGGTACGGCTGGTACTGGTTAAAGTACTTGCCTGGCTGTTCCACGAAACGGTCAGTGCCGTTCAGGATCAGCTTGAACTTGTGCAGAGGACCCACCTCGTAACCGTAGGTGGTGTTGGCCGTACCATAGTTGGGCAGGCCAGACTCGATCCAGAAGACGTTGCCCGTCTGGACGTTGGACTGGACGCTCATAGAGGCGCCCGCCACGTTGCTGAAAGTCTGGTTGATGTACAGGTTCGAGGCCAGAAGCGCTGGCGCGAACAGACGGGGCACACCCACCTGATTCGGCAGGAGGCTCATGCCGTTCTGGGGAAGGGTCTGGGGGTTGACCGTCACGTTCACATTGGCCGTGCTGGAGCTAAAGTTCCACATGGCGTTCAGGTTCGAGGCCACACCCGTCTGGTTATTCACGTAGCACCAGATCAGCTCCTTGACTGGGTGGTTGAAATTCAGACGAATAATTGAAGGAGCATTCTCCGAGCTGACACCGACGGCATCAGGAGTCACGTGCTGGACCTGCTCGATCAGGTACTCGTGGTTGTTCTTGGCGAAACGGTCACGTTCGTTGGTGTCTAGGTACATGTAGTTGGCCCAGACCTCGATGCCGTTCGTGCCGAAATAGCTCGAGTAGTACTGGCTCAAGATAAAGTCGATACGGACCTCGTGGTACTGCAGGGCAATCAGGGGCAGGAACAGGCCTGGATTCTTGTTGAAAAAGAACAGCAGCGGCAGGTACACCTTACCGACGCTCGTCTGGTTGACATTGTTCACGACGGACGAGGAAGTCAGGCGACCATAGTCCATCTTCTTGGTGTCGTCCAGGAACACCTCGGCGTACAGGCGGAACCACGTCTGCTGATGACGGTCGATCAGCTGACCGCCGATGAAGAGCTCCACGCGCTCGATGGCGCGCTCAGCGACCCAATTCATATCGTAATTGGAGTTGGTTGAGGTCAGCTGAGCCGACGAAGACTGGGTCGGCTGTGCAACCATGAACATATCACCGACCAGGTCACCCGAGCGGCTCAGGGTCACGGAGAAGACGCCACCGTTGCCACCCGAGCCGTTGACCGTCTGCTGGACGCATTCCATAGCGAAATTCGTATGACGCTTGTAGGTCGACTGGAAAAAGGTAACCTTGGGCTGACCGGTAAGATACGTATCCTGGGCACCATAGGCCACGAGTTGCATAAGTCCGCCACCGGGCATTTTAATATAGGTTGCGAAAAAGTTCGGGCGGCGTTGCCGCCCTCCCCCAGTTTCCGCTCTGCGAAAAACCCAGGGTCTTAATTTCTGTCAGAATATTACAATGTCTCGTATGAAGATTGAGGAAATCCCCGATGAGGAAGAGGAGATGGAGGAGATGGACGAGGACGACATGGACGACGGCATGGATATGTTCGAGGCTCTTGGGTCTCTGCTCGCGACCGAGGAGGGTGAGACTATCGCCACGACCCTGGTCGGTCTGAAAGATGCGACTGAGAGAATCGCCCAGTGCATGGAAATGCAGAACAAAATTCTAGTCAAAATTCTGTCTAGCCTGTCGGCGGCCAAGCCGTGTGCGTGCCCGGCCCCAGTCGAGCCGCAGCACATCGCAGCCCCCGCTTAAAAAAGTCGCCGCCAGTTGTATCAATGGCAACCAAGGGCTCCACCACCACCAAAAAGGCTACAGAGGGAAGTGCCTACCAGAAAGAAATCAACTCGTGGACGCCTGAGGACCTCAACAAGAAGCTCATAGAATGCGAGCGTAATCTCCATCTGGATCTTCAGAACGGAGACAAGCGCCAAGAAATTTTCAAACTACTCGCGGCCAAGTGGCTCCCGGCGTCACCAAACCGGGATCCGAACGGCCTCCCCGTGGATATCGACAAGGAGGATCTCGAGCGCCTCCAGGTGAATAAACGTCGCATTATCGATATCTGTGGTTACATGCTCGCCAGGGCCGAACTGCTCGAGATCAGTAAGATTGAGACCCAGGACATCAACGCGAACCCGATGACCTTTGAGCGCCGTATCAAGCGCTTCAAGGAGTGCTACAAAGCCATCGTCAATAAGTTTATTGAAAATGACGCCGAGTACAAGATGTTCAACAAGCCTATGGTCGAGAACCCTGACGTGGATATGGACATCGAGAAGGACGCCACGTCGTACCAGAAGCTCCTCATTTTCCTTCTGAAACAGGCGTACCGTAATGGCTACCGTCGTTACCGTGACCAGTGTTGTAAGGAAATTCGCAACACCCGAGCCTGGAAGCCGGTCAAGGAGATCAAGGACTTTGTCTATGATGAGACCCAGAAGGAGGACAACGCCGAGATGTGGCTGAACTTGACGAACCGCGGGAACATGGCCCATGACGTCATCCGTCACTTGACCAACTGCAAGGATATTCAGTTTTCTGAAATCAAAAAGGACCGTCACGTCTGGTCCTTCCAGAACGGTCTGCTCGACGCCCGGCCCCTTGAGATGATAAAAGACGCTTCTGGTCGTCGTCAGATGAAGTTTTACCGTTATGACGGCACGGAGTTTGAGGATCTGGACCCGACGCTCGTCTCGTGCAAGTACTTCGACCAACCTTTCGATCCGTACGATGACGTCGAGGACTGGTATGACATCCCGACGCCCCACATGCAGAAGGTTTTAGACTATCAGCGCTTCGAAGAGGATGTGGCTCGGTGGGTCTACGTCTTCATGGGGCGCCTGTGCTTCGATGTGAACGAGCTGGACGGCTGGCAGGTCATCCCCTTCCTCAAGGGTATCGCCCAGTCAGGCAAGTCGACCCTGATCACCAAGGTGGCCCGTCGGTTCTACGAGTGTGAAGACGTTGCGACCCTCTCGAACAACATCGAGAAGAAGTTTGGCCTTTCGAGCATCTACAAGGGGTTCATGTTCATCAGCCCCGAGATCAAGGGTGACCTGCAGCTCGAGCAGGCTGAGTTTCAGTCTTTGGTGTCTGGCGAGGACGTCAGCATTGCGCGCAAATGCGAGACGGCCCTGAGCATGCAATGGACGACCCCTGGAATTTTGGGTGGAAATGAGGTGCCGAACTGGAAGGACAATTCGGGTTCGATCCTGCGTCGCCTGGCCACGGTCAATTTTGGTCGCCAAATCGCACCTGACGTGGCTGATCCGCACCTCGAGTACAAGCTCGAGGCTGAGATGCCCGCCATCCTTTGCAAGTGTCTGCGGGCCTATCTGGACTACGCGGCAAAGTACGCCGACAAGGACATCTGGAACGTACTGCCCAAGTACTTCAAGACTATCCGAAGCCAGGTGGCGACCGTTACGAACTCGCTCCAGCACTTCCTGTGCTCGGAGAAGTTCAAGTTCGGTCCGGAATTCTTCGTACCTCAGAAGATATTCGTCGCTCAGTTCAACCAGCACTGTCGTGAAAACAACCTGGGCACGTTCAAGTTCAACCCAGACTTTTACGCCGGACCGTTCAGCTCAAAGGAGCTCGAGGTTCGCGTCGAGTCCAAGATGTACCAAGGACAGGCGTACGCGACCCAGCCTATAATTTACGGTCTGGATTTCAAGAACGACGAATAAAATGTTCTAAAGTAGTAGCAAGATGCCGGGGAACACCCCCAGAACCGCGGCCGCCCGGAAGATCCAGTCGATCTTCCGGAAGAAGCGCGTTTTTACAAACAGTCAGGGAAGCTGGAAGACTTCGGCCTCAGCCCTGACGGCCAAGATAGTCACCTTTAAGTTGCCCACGAATTTCCGTTCTGTATTCGAGTCGACCCCCAAGGGCTTCTCGGAGATTATGGGCTACAAGGGGAGTTTCAAAAAGCCAGTCGTCCGTTGGGTCCCTGGTCAGGGATGGATAGGCGACTCTGAAGATGTCGATAAGATTGTAGCCAAGAAGGGTCAGCAGACCATAGTCCTGACCGACAAGTACTTTGACGTCATGGGACTGGGCAACTACGAAGCAGCCATCTTGGCCATCGTCCGGAACGGCTGGGCGCCCAAGTTCCTCGCCCAAGCGCCGCCCACTTACAAAAAGATTGATGGCATTTTCTACGTCAATAGACCTTTCATTCTCGATGACCTCCGTGAGCAGCTCTTGACGCTTCCCAAGACTATGGTCGAACGCGTAGGCACCTACGATGCGGCAGTGGGCGGCCCGCCTGCCATCGTCCTCAAGCTCAAGAACCCCAAGTGGACGTACCAGTTTTTCCAGAACGGCACAGTCCTCTTCACGGGTATCAAAGACCCGTCCGAGCGTGACGCTCCCCGCCAACTCTTCAAGGAGTTTTTTGGTCCGAAATACGACCTGGTGGCGTTTTTGGCTATGAATCTCGGCAAGGAGGCGGCCATTCGGCGTCCGGGGGTACAGGCTGCCGCTACCAAGAAGGCCAAGCTGGCGAACCGGAACCCTCTCGCATCGTCCTGGAATATGACGCCACCCCAGGGGTTTTACGTCCGGCCAGGCACCAACGGCAAGCCGCGCCTGTACAAATGGCGCAAGATGGAGAAGGAGCTCCAGTCGGGTGAGTGGGTCAACCGCGGCGCCCTGAACATGTCGGGTGTGGGGCCCAAGGTTGCCAAGGCGTTTGCGAATGCGCGCGTGCCCATCCCTCGTGCGACTCTGAACGCCTTTATCCGGGCTGGTCACCCCCTTGCGAACGCAGCGGCCACGTCAGTCAAGAAGGCGGCAGCCCCCAAGAACCGCCGTGCGCCGAGCTGGAACGCCACCAAGAATGGGTTCTACGTGCGGCCCGGTCCGGGCAAGCAGCCGTACTGGTTCGCTGTACCGGCTGGAATTGCCGCCGGGCGCAAGACGGTCATCAAGGCGTACATGGACGCAGGGCGTAACATCCCCGCGACCGTCCGGGCCATCTTCAAGATCCCGGCCAACGTCAAGACGAACGTGGTTACAGTCGGCAATAACAGCTTCAAGCCGGGCCTGCAGCACGTGATAAAGATGGGTCTGAACCGTATCCTCCGCATCAATAACCGCCAGGCGACCCGCCTGACCAAGGCTGAGCTCTTGTCCATCGCCCGTAACATGAACATCCCAGAGGCGAATGCGAAGATGGCGCCGGCTCGTCTGATTGCCCTGATCCAGAACAAGTCTGGTGTGTCCAACAAACTCAACCGGGCGTATGACGTGTTGGTGAACGGCACCTTCTATACGTTCCTGAATAATGGGCGCGTAGAGAAGACGACAAGTGAGGGTGTACAGACGCGACGCGCCTGGGCGACCATACCCACCGAAGAGCAGAACAAGATTGCCAAAAAGCTCTTACCGGCTAATTTGCATGCAGAATACAACTCCACTGCCAAGGCGAACCGCTTCAATACCCTCAGGGCCCACGCGGCGGGCAAGAAACCGGCCAGAGTGCCGAGCCCGGCGCGCAAGAAGTCTGCGACGCCTCCCAGCTCAGCCAACTCGAACGCAGGGAACAACGCCCGTTTTGCCCTTGAACTCGAGTACGCAACCAGACTCGCCACGAACCTCGGGAACATGTCCAGAAACGGCAACGACGCCCTATTCATGAAGAACTACGACAAGTTGCCTCTGGGTGCTCGCGGGAACCCACTCAAGGCGAACGTCGACCGGCTCTACAGGCGGTTCGTGAAGGAGACGCGGGCTGCTCGGGCGAACGAGGCGCCCCGGGCCCGCTACACGGCCCGAATTGCAATCCCGAATTGGATGCCGGCCAACAAGGTCCAGGCTTATAAGAAACTCGTGACCAACTTGGCGTTCCAGAAGCCCAAGCCCAAGGCGGCGAACGTCAAGGCGGCGATAAAGGGATGGCTGAACCGTGAAGTGCCCTTGAGCCCTCCACGCGCCGCGCGCGCCGTCGAGAATGCCGTCACGGGTGAGATGAAGCACATTCCGGCGTACGTACCCAAGCCCCGCAAGACGCCCAACATCCCTAAGCGTTCCCCACGCACTTGAGCAAGTCGAAGATTTTGTACAGCAAGTTGTACATCGTGTCATTGTCGTTGACTAGTTCTGGTTTGATAATTTCCAGTTCAATTTGGTAAGTCGTGTCCTCGTCCGAGTCCGGGTCGTCCGGGTTGCCCTTGATAATGGACATGTCGATCGAGAGATTCTTACGAACAAAAGACCAACGCTCCTTGGTCTTTTGCTCAGTACTCGTCTCTTCGCCGTCGTACTCGAACGGCTCCTCAGTCGAGACGCCCAGACGCACGTCGAGCGGCTTGCCGTCCAGCACAAAGTCGTCCACCTTGACGCGCTTTTTGACACAGCCAACCTGCTCATCAGTCTCATCATCGACTGTGAGGCGCTTGGACCCCTCGAAGTAGTACACGGTCGCCTTGGAGTGCTTCGTAGCCTCCCACTCCGTGTAGCGCTCGAGAGCCCCAAGCACCTTCTTGAATGTGGCCTGGCCTACGTTGGTGTCGAAACCGCCACGGCCCGCCCGGCCGAACCGGATCTCGATCTCAGTCCCTGGACTGTTCTTGTGAGCATTGATGATGGGAGCCCATTTGTTGAAAATAGGATGAGCCTCCATTTTTGATTTAGAGATTAGACGGCCCTTCTCTCTAAGGTGGTTAGGATGAGGGGCCTTTTGAACCTGGGCAACACGTGTTACTTCAACACGGCAGTTCAGTGTCTGGCTCATGTTCCTCCCTTGAGCAAGTTTCTGTTCGAGGCTGACCCTTACGACGGGCCTTGTGATGTGACGCGTGAATACCAAAGGGTAGCACGTCAACTGTTTCTGAAGGATGGTGTGGGTCCTGTAGACCCGAGTGCCCTCCTAGCCGCCTTCAGGACACGATTTCCCTCCTTCACAGGGGGATCCCAACATGACGCCCAAGAAGTTATCGTACTTCTGATTGACGTATTTGAAAAGTCAATTGGTCAGAAACTGATCCGTTCAATTTTCAATGGAAAAGAGTGCCAAGAGACCGTGTACCCGGGGGGAGTCTCCAAAAAGGACTCGGAATTCGTGACCCTCATTCTAGGCCCGACCGGTCCGACGAGTCTTGAGCAGTTGCTGGAAGCCCGCCTCAAACACGTCGGAATAGAGGGGTATGTGGATGATGACGGCCGTCGGCACCACGTTGCGGCGGTCCGGACGGTGGTGACTGAATGGCCTCGGGTCTTTGGGGTGACGTTTGCCATGTACGACCAGAAATTTCCGATTGAAATTCCTTCAGAGCTTCACGGGCACAAGCTGTTCGCGGCGGTTCTGCATCACGGGATTCAATGGGGGGGACACTACGCGCTCCTGGTACGCCGCTTCGACAAGTGGTACATAAAGGATGACGAGACGGTCACTGAATTAAACGAGGTTCCCAAGTGCGCGCCGTTCTATATGGCCTGGTACAGATCCTGAAGCTGGATGTTTTCGCGGATGTTCACCAATGTCCGGAAATAGGTCCGTCGATTGTTCGCGTGCGTCTTGTCGGTTCGTATCTTCTCGACGAACCACCCCAAGTCGCCATAGCCACACTCAACTATGGTCCCGTCAGGCAAGTCTGGCCTTTGGTTACGGGTGTGCAGTTCAGCCTCCTTGTACGGCTCACCTCGGTCCTGGACAAAAAGTTCATGGCCATTTTGCAAACAAAAATCGATGGTGATGCGTTCGCGCGGCTTCCATTTGAACATGGTCTCATGGGTGCCCATGCGGATAGGCTCGTTGACAGGTGTGAAAACCAGACCGTCCGTTTCGTACTCGAACGAATTTAGATCGGGAAAAGACTTGAAGTCTTTCAAGTCTGCCATTGCCTTGACTCGGATCTCAAAGGGGGCTCCGGCCGTCTTGATGATCCCCTTGAGTATCCCTCGAGTCTTTTCGAGGCGCTCCGTGAGTGGCGCGTGCATCAAGTTCTCGCCCTTGACCCGGACGGCGTCATACACGACGAATAGCATCTTGCCTGCGCGAGTCTTGACGAGCTCCCCGTCAAGTAGCGTGTCCTTCGGAACCCGAATCTTCACGGGCTCGACGAGGAACGCACGGTTGACCAAGGCCACGAGCCCTTCCGTGGTGCTCACAAGCAGGTGCCGAACTCCGTCAGTCTTTTCAGACACCAGATAGGGCTGGCGCCTGAGGAGACAGAAGTGCCGACGTTCTATCGACACAGGTTGGGGCCCTGGAAATCGTCCGGCGGCAGCACCTTCCCATGCCGCCTGGATGAACTCTAGGGCCATTTTTAGTTGTAAATTAAGCAACTCGACTCTCTAAGCGGCGAGCTCAACTCCTGACGCTTCGAGGATGTTTCCAAAGCATTCATGAACAAAGTGACAGATGACTGTTGCCTCTGCCGCGACACCAATTTTTACGTCCAAATTCAAGAGCCGAGAAAACATCGCCTCATTGTCGTCGAGTGGAAGTGTCACGGTCGTCTTGCCGCCCCGAAGCTTCTTGTCGACCGGCTTGGCGTCCATGACCCACACGCGCGCTGAGGTTTTTGTGCACTCGTAAATACCATCGGAAAGTTTACGACCAACCTCGGTATCGAACGCGAGACCACGCTGGTGAGCAGGCTCGGTCGAACCAGCCTTGGTCTTTTTGGCAAACTGGTCCCAGTTGATCCCCTCCTTGACGGACGGGAAGACCAGGACCGACACACCCTTGGGCAAAGGCTCAAAAACCTTGGGCAATATTTCAGTGTTCAGATTCGTTCCGTACTCCATCCAGAAGATGCGCTCACCCGTCTTGATGAGCTTGGGCAGGCTCGACTTGTCGTCGACGAAGTGAATCTCCAGATGGCACCCGCGCTGCATGCACTGAACGTGAATGTTCATCATCGTGTGTAGAGTCGTAGCCACGATCGCCTTGTTGCGGGTCTCAGCCACGAGGTGCATCATCGTGGACATTAATTATTCAAATGAATAACCCTTTTAAGCCCCCGCCTTAAGTCTCTCCTCCAACGACCCGAAGAACCGGATGTTGCCGACGTGGCCTAGGGTCGTCATACAGTCGGCGTAAATCTCGCCACCCATCTGCTGCCAGCGGCGGCAAAAGGCGTAGTCTTCAGAGAGGTACCGGCGAGAGACCGGGTCGATCATACAGTCGAACACCGCAAAATACTCCTCAAGGTCGCGGTTCTGGTGGTCGTTGACGCACAGGAGCTCCGGGTACTTGGCGTGCATCTTGGTGAACACGTCACGCTTGATGAGCATGAAGCCCGTCGGGCCGTCCAGAACCTCCGCAAACCCGTCACGGATGGGTGTGTTGGCCGACTTGAAGTTCATAACCAGAGAAGCCGAGACGCGAGCCAGGTCCTTGCGGTCGGCACCCGACTTGACGTACGCCTCGGACTGGTCCCACATGACGCACTTCTTGGGGTAGCACGCGACCGACACGTCGTGATCCGCTTTTAGGAGACGCATGACGGATTCAGGATCGAAATGGACATCCGCATCGATAAACAGAAAATGGGTCGCCTGAGGGCACTTTTGGTAGAAGCGCGCCACAGCCAGGTTGCGGGCCCGGTGGACGAGCGACTCGTTTTCGGTCGTGTCGAGCATCATCTGGATGCCATTCGCGGCGCACGTACGCTGTAGACGAAGCATAGACTCGGCATAAGCCTGGAGACACATACCCCCGTAGCATGGGGTGCTGACGAACAAGACGGTGTTCATTTAATTACAAAAGTCCTGATTCCTTAACTATCGCTTCAATCTTACCGAGTGTCGGTACTGACACGTCACAAATTCTACAAATCTCCGCCTTGTTCGGTTTGAGGCCCTCGAGAGTCAGCACGTGGAAGATGACGGCGCACGCCACCGCCTTGGGCGTCCGGCCCATGAGCTCCACACACTCGTCGAGAGCCTGACACCCCTTGACTATCTTCATCTTGACGCGGCCCCGCACAGCGTCTGGTATACACGCGATGTCGTTGACGAAACGCGCAATCAGGTCGGCTGGTGTCGTCACATGCACCTTCTGGTCCGGAACCTGCTCTTGAAATATCTCGGTCGTTCGGGAGAGGTCACGGGCTGGTATCCCGAACGCATCTGCAATCTCTTTGGTCGTTCGGGCGACTCCAAACTCGCGACACGCCTGGAAGATGCAGTTGGCCTTGATACCGTTCCGGACCGCCCCTCGAGTCAGAACTGCTTCATTGAACGCCTTGTACTTGATTTTAGCCTGATACAGGACAGCTTCAGGCAAGTTCAGAATTTGCTTGCCAATTTTGTCCAGCGACGCGTACGCATGGAAAAGTGCCCTGTCGCGGTGGTTCATGGTCGAGTGCTGATGGATGCGCGCCATGCGCATTTGCTTGTACGTCCCACCCTTCCAGGTGCCGGCGACGCGGATGAGAGTCCCTTGCCCCCAGGCCATCGAAAAGTGGTCGGTGTTCACTGGAGCACCGATGCGCGACGGGTCTGCAGTGGAGCCACCTTCGTCCAGACCGGACCGCCACTCGGCCTCTTCTGAGATGTACGACTCGTCAACCCGACCACATTCCGTACATACGGGAAGGTCGTCGTACACATCGAACGACTTGCGCCCACCGCACTCGCAGTGGTACTCATCTACGGAGAGGCAGGGCGGCGGACTCGGGGTCCTAAAGGACTCGAACGCGTCCCACGCAGCCTGCTCGATTTCCATTAGGGTTTCATCAGGGTGCGGCACCCTGGCGTGAAGAAAACATCTTTTCTTTGTAATGGCTACGCCCGCGCCCGTCGTTGATCATATTAAGCGCTCTACTATTCAGGACCTGGCGTCCAAGTCCCCGTTCAATATCTTTAACGTGGTGGCCGTGGTGGCCATCCTCGTCATCGGTTATTTCCTGTACAAAAAGTTCAACCAGAAATTCGCCCAGGGTGCGATCCGCATGCCGGTTATGGCGGCTCGGCCCGCAGCCCAGGAGGCGGCTCCGGTTGTGGTGGAGACTACGCCCGACGAGCCGGAGCCTCAGTCGAAGGAGGACTAGAACCAGTTGCGCAGCAACTGTGATCGCGCCGCGGATCACGAACCAGGAGTCGCCGAGCGACTCCGACTCGGTCTCAAACCCACAAGTCGTCCACAACACCCCACTTGAGGCACTTCTTCGAGTCCATGTACATGTCCCGCTTGAGCAGCTTCTCAAGCTTGGCTTCGGGAACTTGAGTCTCGGCTAGATAAATCTTGCGAAATCGTTCCATAAATTGCTCAAGGTTCCCCATTTGGTCCTTGAAATCCTCAAACTTCCCCCACTGCCCGTCCATATTGAGTTGATGAATCAATACGTACGAGTTAGGAGTCATGTAACGGGTCCGCCCGCCCAACAGGATGAAGGTTGCAGCCGAGGCGCACACACCGTCGGCGATCGTCCGCACCTTGACGGACCGGCTGAGGCTCCGCAGACAGTCCATGGCACTCAGACCCGAGTGGAGGTCACCCCCTTCAGACTTGATGAAGATGCGAATCTCGGGCTTGACGTGGTCGAGACCCAGGTCCAAGTGCTTGTGGCGGAGTTCATGGGCGAGCTTTTTCACTTTCAAATTGAGCTCCAGGACCGACTCTTCACCAACTTCACAATGAAAGTACACGTCCGAACCCTGGACCTTTACAAACTCAAACTCGGGTTCTGGTTCGGGCTGAGCCATTTCTTGATTGTACTGAGGGTCTTGGGCTTTAACTTGCGCAGGGGACTCAGGTGGCTCATCACATCGACGTCTTGTGGTTGGATCCCGTACTCGCGCAAAATCTCATAGTCGCCCGCCTCCGCCATAGTCCTCAAGAGCAGGAGCCCATCCAGGTCCAGGTCCATCCGTGGGACCCTCCGAGACATCAATTTGATTTTCTTATTTCGCATGCAAATATTTTGGTACTTTGTCCAGGTCGACCCTGGTTTGAGCGGCGGCTTGAGTGTGTGACCTATGGCCACTGCAGGCAGGATACACCCGAACAAGTTGAAGTACGGCAGGAGGTCCCACGACCCCGAGAATACCCGGTCTTCTATGACGTCAGCCTGACTGAAATAGTCGGCGATCATGGCCAGGTCCAGCTTGGCCTTGGCCGGGGCATCGACGTAATTTGCATTCAAAATTGAGGCCATGTTCCCAGGTTCGGACACAGGGTGACCCACAAAGTCGGCCGGGTTGACTTTCGAATACATGGACACCAGGTCAGTCACGAATTCTCGAGGAGAATTGAAGTCGTCCCGGGCGTCCGAGCTGAACTCCAAAGAACTGAAGACCCATCTCAGGTCACCCTTGGACGCACGGATGTTTTCATCGGTCGCGTCCGGACAGAGGGTCTTGATTTCGGCAAAAGTTTTCACAGGAAATTCCCGGACCTCAATTTCAAATTCAAATTTAGGGACGACCTGTGAGGTGACTATGAAAGGGCCGTTGGTGGGGGGTTCGGTCAGGTCACGCAGTCCGACCAGGTCTGTCAGGGTTTCGTACTCGTCCAGAAGTATAGGGATTTCAGTCCCTCGAATTTTCTCCAGAAATTCATTCGTGTCTTGGCGGGACCGAAGAATTTCAGAAGTCAATTCGACAAAGTTGGGTCCGAGGGCTTTTCGGGCGGCCCACGTCTTGCCGATACCCGACTTACCCAGAAGGCACACGACCCTCGGATATTCGCTCGAAGATTTTTGTACGGACCTCGTAAGGTAGTACCGATCCATGGCTGACACAGACGATGAGTCAGAGGAGACCCTTACGAAGCAGGTTCTAAATATGATACTCGAAAATCACGCACTACGGGATAGCGTGTTCCCTTACCTTACTGGTTATCTCGTGTTTAACGTCGTGATCTTGATTCTATTAATTTATATCTCAGTCAGAATTAGTCTGAAATGACCACCCCCGTGCGTCTCCGACGTGCGACGAATGGCATTCATAAATTCACGGCTCAGTTTCCAGACGGACCAAAGGTGAATTTTGGCCGCAAAGGCTACTCGGACTTTACCATCCATAAGGACCGTGAGCGCATGAAGCGTTACTTGACGCGTCATCGGAAACGCGAAAACTGGACGCGGGGCGGCGCGCGAACGGCCGGCTTCTGGTCGCGGTGGCTCCTGTGGTCCGAACCGAGCCTTCAGGCGGCTCTACGCAAGACCCAGAAGGTTTTGGGACGGAAAATAGTCTTGACCAAGTAATAGAATGGGCTCGAGACTATACGCCTTTGCGGCAGCCCTGTTCATGGGTGCGATGGCGGCGCTCGCCTTCTTCGCCTCGAAGGAGAAGAAGTCCGATACGCCCAACAGAGGTAAGATGGCCGGCCTGATTGTCGGTGCAGTCGTCACTGGTCTCTTGGGTCTCGTGTTTGCGTGGAGAGCGTGGTCGAGCCGCGCAGATGCCCTGGAGGTTGTGACGGAACAGACTGCCGAAGTCGTTCCGGTGAACACGTCAGGCAAGGAGATTGGTGACGCAGAAGCGACGGTCGGGGCCATGCCTGACCCCAAAACACTCGCCCAGCAGCTTTTGAGTGGGGAAAAGACTGCTGATGAAATTTCAGCCGCTTCTAAGAACGCCGCCGCCCAAGCCGAACGGGCAGCTGCACTGGCCACGGCCGGGAGTGACGCGGCAAAGGGAGAGGAGGGGGTCACGACTGCAAAAGCATCTAACAACAACAAGAGGGCCATGCAAGCCGCGATAAATGCCGAAGCCGCCAAGGCCAAGGCGGAGGCGACCGCCCAAACGGCCGCAGCCCTCGCCAACCAGGCCAAGGCGTCCAAGGAGGCGGCTCTGAAGACGCACCAGGACACTGCTAATAAAGTGGCGCGCGCTGCGGTGGCGGCTCAGGCTGCCAAAGACGCTCTCGAAAGACAGAAGACCCTTGCGAAGGCGGCGGTGATGGCGAAAATGGTTGGTTAAAAGAAACCAGACCAGTTACACCAGCAATGATCGTCGGACTCGTGGGCCGTGCCCGGTCCGGCAAGGACACCGCGGCTCGTGTGCTCGCCCCCGAGTACACACTGAAGAGAATGGCCCGACCCGTAAAGGATGCATGCAAGGCCCTTTACGCGTGGACTGATGAAGCGCTCGAGTCGGAGCTCAAGGATTTTAAGAATGAATTCTGGGGACTGACTCCTCGGGCAACTATGGTCCATCTGACTCACCATATCAAAGAATACATGGGTCAGGACTTTTTCACTCGGCGTTTCTTTGCCGAGTGGGACGGTGAGACGCCCATCGTCATCCCAGACATCCGGTACAGTAGTGACGTCGATGAGATTCACAGGCGCGGAGGAGTCACCATCCGCATCATCCGACCGGGCGTGGTCATACACGAATTTGAAAATGAAATTGAGAGCCTAAGGACAACCTGGACGGTAGTGAACGACGGGACGATTGGGGAACTTGAGGCGAAAATAAAAGAGGTGCTTAAATTAAAAGGATGATTTCTCCGCCTATGATGCCGGCTATTATCTCGGCCCTGTCTGGAATCGTTCTTTTTGTGCTGTGGGCTGTGACGTCTACGACTTGGCTTTCTGCGAGTGAGGATCAGAAGGCCAAGGCGAAAAAGGGGCTCCCGTACGTTGCGGGTGTTTTTGTGTTGGCGACGGCCGTCAACCTATTTTATCAGTTTAAACCAGACCCATCCTCGAAAACGGTTATACAGTCAGCCAGCACTGCCATCTAGATGGTGTGGTGCTGGCTCAGGTCGACCGTCGGAGTCTGACCAGACGCCTGGCAGCTCACAGCTGCCGAGAGGCGTGTGAACGCCTCGGGCGTGCGGTTGCCCTCGTAGTTCATGGTGCATCCTGGTGCGATTCCAAGCGAACCCGCCTCCGCAAAGGCGTCCTGGTTCGCACCAAGGTACGCAAAGGTCCAACCGTCCTTGGTCTTCTGCTCGATCAGGTCCTTGATGTGAGCCTTGGTGAACTTCTTGGACGCATTCTCGAGGCCGTCCGTCAGAATCACGACGGACGGGGTGGACTCGCCCTTCCAGTCCTTGATGAGGCGCCCGATGGCGTCCAGAAGAGCAGTTGACCCGCGGGGCTTGTACGTCTCGCGGGTCAGAGGCTGAACCTCGTCAATCTTGGTGCGCTCACACGTGACCTGGTATTCGTGGTCGAACTGGATCAGGGTCAGAGTACCACCGGTGGCCTTCTGGTCAGCCAGAAAGGTGTTGAAGCCACCGATGGTGTCGTCCCAGCAGGACTCCATAGAGCCGGAAACATCGAGCAGGAAAACACGGTCCATTTCTTACTTGTTGTTGAGGCGTCTGGCTTTAACCCGACGTACGTGCTTTGCGCGTGATACTGACCTTAGCCGGTGGGAGCTTGGCGAGAGCATCACATTATTTTTCGCACCCTCGAGGAGCAGTTTCATCCAACGTGGCATTTTGTTATTTCCATATCCGCGCGGACCATACGCTGGCGAGTCACTTGTCATTTGATTTTTGGATAGAAATAAAAATCCCCAGGACAAGTACCACTTGATGGTCGGCTCTGGGGTCTTCACTGACCCCTCGGACTCCACGAAAGAACAAGATTCTTTCTATGTCCTAAACCTTTCCAAACTCAAGCATGTGTATGCCGAGTGGACCGAGGCCCTTCCCCATGTCCAGCCCTATTACGCAGTGAAATGCAATCCGGACCCCCGGATCGTAGAGACCCTAGCCACGATGGGCTCCAATTTCGACTGTGCTAGTCAGGCTGAGATAGAACAGGTTCTATCTTCGGGGGTTGAGCCAGAGCGAATTCTATATGCAAATCCATGCAAACGTGTCGAGGAAATTTTGTTTGCAAAATCGAGAAAAGTATTGCGGACCACGTTTGATAGCGTGTGCGAGCTCAAAAAGATGGCTCGGGTTGGAACGGAGTTCCAACTCTTTTTGAGAATTCGGGCCGATGATCCATCGGCCAGGTGTAATCTCGGAGTCAAATATGGCGCCGAGGAGCACGAGTGGGACTTGCTCTTGTTTACTGCTAGGACGCTCGGCTTTGACGTGGTGGGGATCTCCTTCCACGTCGGGTCGTTCGCATCGAGTTCAAATGTGTTCGGTGAGGCTGTCAAAAAGGCTTCGCGGGCTCTGGACCTAGCACGTGAGCACGGGTATTCCCCGCACATTATAGATATTGGGGGAGGCTTCAGCTCAACCCATGGATTGCCCCGAACCATCAGTGCCCCGGAGGGGATCGAACTGATCGCCGAACCCGGCCGGTTTTTCGTCGAGCGTGTTATGGAATTGCACACTCCCGTCATCGGCACAAAGGGTTCTGGCCTCACGATCAGCGAGAGCCTCTACGGTGCGTTCAACTGTATCCTGTTCGATCACGCCCAGCCTCAGGTCAAGGAGGTTCGTGACGAATTCGGAAACAAAATTGAGGGTCAAGAAATTTCACGAACCATCTTCGGATCCACGTGCGACGGTGGTGACGTCATCTACAAGGAGTACAACCTGCCCGAGGGTACCGACGAGGGGTCCTGGATCGTCTGGGAGAATATGGGGGCTTACACGTGTGCCGCGACTACTCGATTCAACGGGATCCCGTTCAATGATCGTCCGGTGATGGTGCTGTCTGGGTGAAGGTGGCGGCGTGCACCGGGCCACGACGTTTTCCATAGCTTGTTCGAGGTCGTTCTTGGTGACTCCCCGACTTCTGACCTTGTCGACAACGAGTTTGATGATGACCGTCGCACTACCCACGAGGGAAGCGATGGCTATGAGAGTGGCCTGTGAAATCATGCCTAGTTTATGTATATAAAAAAGAAGACCGTATAATTCGTAATGGAATTTCAGGGCCTTGTCATTTTCGTAGGCACGGTCGCCATCTACACCTTTGTCCTCTTGGGGTGCCTCGAAAGCCGGCTCAAGGGTGTAGCTCGCGTCGTCAAGCAGGTTGAGGAAGATAAGAAGTACGTGAATTAATAAACTAAATGAACCTCGCCGAGGCTAAGCGGATCTGGGGAGACGCCATGTCCGACCATGACCTCAAAGAGTGGCTCGAATTAAAAAACAAAATTAGACCCGATCTCCATGGTGACGTACCAAAGGGCGCCACTATCGAGATCGACTCGAAGACGGGTCAGCGTTCAGAATATCTTTTCAAACCCGAGTCCATCATGGGCCAGATATGGAAGAATTACTGGACAGAGAAAGACCTTGCGTCCAAGGAACCTGAAGAGATTCAGAAAGAGTACGAGAAGTTCTGCCGTCATTTCAGGATTAACATACCGTGTTGGGAGCCCATAGGACCATACCCTGTGCCCTCTTGAACGACCCGTCCTCATTAAAGTCTGGATGTATGGAATGTTTCATCACTAACAGCGCGTAGAGACTCACACGGCCGTCTCGCCTATACGAGTAGCTTCGGCTCGTCTTGAAGTCATCTGTACCAAAAACCCATGAAATTTCATTCTGACACACATACATTTGCGCGTTTCGGAGTTTAATGAATCTCGATACACCTTCGTTAAACTCGATGTATTGTTCTGATCTGAACGGGAGGTCCAGGTCTGGCGCGATGAGCCTACGCGGCCCAAAACCCATAGCACGCCTCGCATCTATATCTGCGTGGCGTGCTATGCGTTCGATGAGGTTCTCCATTTAGAGACTTGGCGCCTCATTTCGTTAAGCCACATGGCGCTCCCCACAGATACCGCGAACCTCAAAGTCCTTTCGTACGCCGCCATCTTTGACAATCGTTCACGAATGTCTGGTCGTGTCGCGTCGGCCATCATCTACGTCGTCATGCGCGCGGGCGACGTGATCGACTGGTGGTTTCCAGTTAAACACGTCGTAGTCTAGAAAGACATGGAATACACACATCAGCCTATGCTGACGTACCTCGGCAACAAGCGCAAACTTCTGGACTTCATCGAGGAGCAGGTCCTGAGCGTCAAGGAGAAGCTCGGCAAAGACAAGCTCGTCGTGATGGACGGCTTCACAGGGAGTGGTGTCGTCGCTCGTATGCTCTCAATGCATTCGTCTGAACTTCACACGAATGACCTGGAGCTCTACGCTGACGTCTGTGCCAACTGTTATATCCGACAGCCCACAAAGGACCAGCAGGTGGCCATCACCCGGCACATCGAAAAGATGAATGAGCTGGCTGGAAAGGGCCCGTACGTCGAAGGGATCATGACCAAGTACTATGCGCCCGAGAATACAGAAAATCCCAAGGCGGGTGAGGTTTGTTTCTTTACTCGGGAGAATGCCATGCGGATAGATACCATGCGTGAGTACATTGAGAAAAAGGTGGAGAATGAGCTGACTGACTGGTGTCTCGGTCCGCTTCTGATACAGGCGAGTACACACGCCAACACGATGGGGCACCTTTCAGCATTCTTCAAGGACAAGAACAACGTGGGCACTTTTCGCAAGACGGAAGCTGATTGGAGGCATGCGTCTTCTCCGATCCACCTCGAGTGCCCCGTATGGTCCTCCGAGCCGTGCAAGGTGGTGTGCCATAACCAGTCGACTAACGACCTCGTCAAGAAACTCGAGGGCCCGTTTGACCTGATTTACTACGATCCCCCCTATAATCAGCACCAGTACAGTCACAAGTATTTTTTGCTAAATGTTATTGCGACCAACAAAAAGGCGAACAAATGGACGGACGTGACGCACATGCCTGACCGTTCCGAACGGAACCTGTCCGCCTATTGCAAGGAGGCGTCGGCTCTGAAAGCGATGACTGAACTGCTTGCCGATTCGCTCAAGATTTCAGAGTACATCCTAATCTCTTACAATGACGAAGGCATCATTAGTGCTGAAAATTGGCAGAAGATGCTTGAGCCCTACGAGTCCACCAAGGTCCAGAAAAGTTACAAGCGGATGGTGGATCGCAACGGCAACTCGGGTGCGGTCTATGAGATTCTGTACCTCGTCAAGAAACGCGCTTAGAGCCAGTAGCTTCCCAAACCTATAATGCCCACACTCGTCACCAATGACGGCCGCGTGTTCAGCGTCGACCAAGCCTTTGTAGAGGCGTGCTCGACGCTCAAGTTGTGCGCCGAAGAGCTCGATGGTCCGGTACCTTTGCCGAACGTCGATGCCGACACCTTCGAGCTGGTCCGCTTGGGCCAAGTCCCCGACTTTGACGACCCGCGTGAGATCTTCCCCTTGATGAATGCGCTTGATTTCTTGGGCTATGACGCCTTTTTGGACGACTGTGCTCGGGCAGTCGCCGCGTCGATCAAGGGGCTTCGACCGGACGAGATTCGGAAGATCTTTGGCCTAGAGAAACCCGTGCCAGTTCTGTAAATGACCATCTATGTCATCCGTGACGTCAAAACACAGTGCAACCTCGTCTATGTCGAGACGCGCGAGGAGGCTGTCCGTATCTGCACCGGTATGCCTAGCGTCTTCACGTGGGAGCCGCTCGAGCTATACAGGGACGGTGGATGAGCTCTTGGCCCAGAACTTTGGGGCCGGTGAAAGCCTGTGGAACCCCAAGTGTTTTGACCGGTTATACATGATTCGGGAGGGTGCAAAAGTCATGGCCTTGTGCACCCTTCAGAAATGGGGAGACCGGTGGATCCTCGGGGACCTGTGCGTCGCGGAGAAGCGCAGGGGCCTCGGGACCCAACTCGTGAACAAAGTTCTTTCAAAAGTCAAGGAGCCCGTGTGGGTCGACGCGAACGCCGAGTCGAACGGCATATTCGCCAAGGACCCGAGGTGGCGTCGAACGGACGAGGGACCTTGGGTCCCGACCGGAACGGCGTGGGTCTTAGAGACTGTGACCTCTTGAACTCTAAATGAGCCTCTCGGCCCTCTGCAAGGTTTGCCTGTACTACAACCACGGTGACAAGACGTGCGGCCGCTCCATCGTGGCCGTAAGCCAAGGCAAGGTCTACCACGACTACGCCAAGGCGGTCCGCCTCGACAAGACGCGCTGCGGACCACAAGGCAGGTGGTTCACCGAGGTCATGGGCCCGGACGGCCTTTCCAAAAAGTCGCCGGTCGATGAGCTCTTTGAATCTTTTGATATTTAAAAAAACGCATCGCTTTGTAAGTAATGAACTGTGTTCACTGCAGCCAGCCCCTGAACGGTGTGATAGATCACAAGCTGTGCCAAGAGGCCGTCTGGCTCGCATTATCGAAACAGTACACGGAGAATCTGGAGGCTTTTAAAAAGCAGTACGACTTTGTACCCAAGGGGTGCACGGTAGATGTCCGCGAACCACTCACACGTTCAGTTTCTCGTTGAACGCGTGGCGCGCTTTGCCGACATCGACACGCGCCGGGCCCTCGGCGTCCCACCGGGCCGACTCCCGAAGACCGACTTTGTCCCGTGGCCCATCGCCCCCACGACGTTCAGATACTTTCCCGCGCTCCGTAAGCTTCTGTACATCAACTTCGACGAGTCGTACGACGTGTTTTGCTGGGAGGTTTACGATGAAATAGAACCAGAAGGCGACGTGTGGTTCCATGGGCCGAACGCGTCGCACAGGGGCGTTTGGCGCGGCCTCGACGATTTCGTGACATTCGACAAGAACGGGGGTAACTTTGAGTTCCACTTTGCCGGTCAGCCGGAAATAATATCAGCCTAATTTATGCCACCACTGACGCTCGTACAAAAACGCGCTTTATTGGCGGCTGCAAATAATGTACATAAAGGAGAAAAAGAGTACATGAAAGCCAACCGCGAGTATAGTGCCGTCCCCTCGTGGCTGCACTGGCTGCTGCTGGATGCGGCGGAGCGAAAAATTGACGTGGCACGCGCTAAATGGCGCAAGGCGCGAGATCTTCTGAATAGACTTGAAGCAAAGCTTGGGGTGAATGGACGTACAATCAACTACCATCTCGTGAGTAAAAATGCAATTGCGAATGTGCTGAAAAAACACAAGTTGGCTGGTCCGTTGATAACCCGAGCGCAAGAAGCGGCGTGGCACAAAGGTCTCGAGGCGGAAATGGAACGCGCCCGCGCCAATTTCAACAACTTCAAGAAGGGTGTATTCCATCAAAAAATAAACCTCATAGGTGAAAGCCATCGAAAGAAAACCCCGAGCCCCCCGAAGCGGGTGTCCCCGCGCCGTGCATCACCACCTCCGGCAAACAATGCACACAGACGGGTGCACGGTATAGGTCCTGCAAACAACACGCGCATCACTTGGAGCCGCAACGCCAATGGTAAGGTTCTGATTTATCAGACGCTCGCGAAACTGCAACTGCGTCTGACGAACGCACAGAGAAACGCCCTTTCAAAAATGTCCGAAAATCAGGCCATGAATACTATACGGCAGTTGGCTCGGCAGAGATGAGCTCCAAGGCCTCGGGATCCTTGGGCTTCATGTACAGTCGGGTCGTGTAGGCGACCGCTACAATGTTCCCTATGAGCTCTATGATCATCATATCTATCTGGGCTAGTAGGATGTGCATGTACATGAACCAGTCGAACCAGCGATAAAGGACTTCGCCGAACGCAATCTCTTGGGCGTAGCGACGAGCGTAGGCATCCTTGGGTTTGTCGTTCTGGACCGTCTGGATGAGCCACGGAGACACAATCTCCTGGAGGACCGTCCGGGCTACCGTGCTTATGACCGTGTACAGAAGGACCACAGTGTACCGCCCGCCGGTGTTGATCTTCACGTCAAGGATGACGAGATCCTCTCTGGGCCCGAACGTGAAGAATTTTGTAGTAGAATTGCTCGCCGAAGTACTGACGGCTACGGTCAGGAAAAGAGAGCACAGAAGTGCCCATCCTAAGAGCGCCTTATTGACCACGTCGACCGGGATCATTCTCTACTTGAAAATACTATTATGTAAGGCGTCCCGATACGCGATGACCAGTTCATCGTGCTCTCCGTTCATACCCTTGAACCGAAAGCTCGAATCTAAATTCTCAAGGATAGCACGGTCCTGTTCGACGATCGCCTTGCCCATGAGCACGAAGAGCGCGGACGGGACCCCAAAGTTCTGGCTGAACCCCACAAACATCTTGGTCGTGAACTCGTCGAGGGGGCACAGTGTCACGTACGTCATGAGCACCATGTCTCCATGGACCTCCACGTCACTCCACGTCGTGTACGGGAGTACGAACGCGTGGAAGTTGTGAGTCGTGCTCAGCCCGAACAACTTGGTCGAGAGGGCTTCGCGGTTCGGCACGTAGTCGAACTCGATCGTATGGCCCCGGTGGACGACGTTCGTCGGCTTCTCACCGGCCGTCCCGAAACCAAGCGGGTTCGCATGGACCCATGAGGCGTGACACGGGTCGATCCCATTCTCGATGATCATCTGGGCCGACTGCTTGATGGTCGTCTCGAACCACATGGTGTCGAACTCGGGATCCGTGACGTGAGGCACCTCGGGAGGGTCCGGCCCTTCCAGACCTTTCGGACGGACCCACAAAAGTCCATCCTGATCCTTCTTGTCAAAGTCAATCTGGAGAAGTTCGGCGCAGTCGTTGCCCCACGGCTTGCACAGTTTCTTTTCGGTGTATTGCCATCCGTGATACGGGCACTCGACCGAGCCGTTCTCGAGCACCCGGCCACCCGCGAGTGACGCGCCACGGTGACGACACGCGTCCGACGTGATCTGAACCTCGTGATTCTGGTTACGCCACACGACGTAGTTGCGTCCTGAGAGAGTCACCTTGCGCGGCTGTTTGCCGAGCGTCGCAGAACGCGTCAGTGCGATCCAACCCTCCATCTTACTTTAAAAATGTTTGATATTTTTAAATGGGCATGAAGAACTGTCGCAAGGCGGGCCCTAAAAACAAAAAGTGCGTCAGGGCCTCGAACAAAAAGGTTTTCAGCCTTCCGAGAAGGTTTTCGAAGCTCAGATGCCTCTTGGGCCCTATCAAGGGCTTTACTATGCGGGCGAGCTGCGCGCCGTGGATGAAAAAACGCGTCGTGTGAGCCCCAAGGACTCGTGACCCCACACCTGAATCACCCAAACATGGCATCCTACCACACCTTCTGGAACGCGTGGGAGGATGGTGACGTCTCTACCCTAGCTGAAGCATTCAAGGGCGCGCCCCAAGAGTGCAAGGACAAGGCCTGGTACGGCTGGAACGGTGCCGATTACCACACGGCTGATATTATGAAGCAGCTCCTCGAAATTGGTGCCGACCCCAATTTCGAGGACTGTGATGGGTGGTCTCTTCTGGAACTGGTCCTCGAGTGGGGAGGTGACGAGGAGTGCCTCAAGTTGCTCGAAAAGTACCAAGCGACCCTCAAGGTCAAGGAGCCCGTCGCCCAAAGGGCTATTGAAAAGGGTGGCTACCAGGCTGAGCTGATGGGCCGCTGTGAAATCGTG
>Ga0222714_10000206_pt1 | contig 69827 bp, 60 predicted proteins | sample C33_3DmetaG_FD_165048 | JGI IMG/M metagenome (GOLD analysis project Ga0222714, IMG submission 165048) | Estuarine water microbial communities from San Francisco Bay, California, United States - C33_3D | ecosystem: Environmental > Aquatic > Marine > Unclassified | place: USA: California... | reverse complement strand
TGGGGGGAATTAAATCATCGTGTTGATGAACTTTTCAAGGGTGGGCTGGTCAACTTTGGCATCGTATTCAATGGGCGTGCCGTCTGCCTTTGTTAGGACGATGGTGGGATATCCTTGCACATTGTATTGATTCACCAACGACTCGCTGTCCTTGTCCTCTCCATCAACAACCACGAAATTCAATTTGTGGCCATTCACAACCTTGTCATTGTATTTGTTATGCACCTTTTGGAATTCGGGGGCCGCCTTTTTGCAGTGCGGGCACCAATCCACTTTAAACATCCGAATGGTTGCAACCGGAGGTTCGGCGGTGCCAGAATTGGGCGCGTTGGAATACCCTTCATAATATGACGCATTGCTGCTGGACTTGACGTATCTATTATACAATTGCTGCGCAAGCACTGCGAAAAACAGCGCAATGAATGCATAACCAATCACCTTTTTGTGGTTCATCAACCATTCGGCCCCCGTTTTGATGCGTTCCATTCGATTTGTCGATGCAATTGTCGATGTTGTATAAATAAATAGAGAGAAATTAAAACGACAATATGAAACGAACGATACTCAGTCGGTTCATTCAAACCCCCAATTTCATTGATTTCATGGTGAATTTCTCTCTTCTTCCTCCATTGCATTTGCTTTTTTGTCTGCCTTGTCGAGAAATTCTTTCGCGTACGTGACCCCGTCATTGATCCACGCTAAACGTTGTGCTGCATCCGACATGATGGAGAGCCACTCGGCGGGGGTGATATCCGGTTTAACGTTGCACAGCACTTCGTTCACCCCTTCGTGGGAAGTGCCCGCGGAATCTGCCCGGATTTTATTAACCATGCGCATGAGCTGCAAATTGATGAAGCGCAGGTATTCCAAAATGGATGAATGGGTTCCAATGGTTTCGTTGGGGTTGTGCCACACGTTGCGCAATCCGAGCACTTCATTCGCCGGGCACTGCGCGGTTTCTAAACATTCGCGCAACGGATAATTCACCATGATGCCCCCGTCAATGTAGCAGCAACCGTCGCGAACAATGGGTTGAAACAGCACCGGCATGCAGCAGCTCATTTTGATGGCATCCATCAACGGCAAATCGGGGTGCGTTGCGTGCGAGATGTGCACCTTCTCGAACTTGTTCAAATCCACCGTGAAGACATTGAGAGAAATGCGCGAATATTCATAGAATTCAAGCATGGTGGTGGCAATTGTCAAATCTTTGGATTCCAGCAACGGCTGCATGATGTCATCCAGCAGCTTCATCTTGGCGATGCCCTTTTGCGCGAACAATTCAAACATTTCCAAGGAATTGACAATGACTTTTTCCCATGGGCGCTTGATGATATAGTCGTCCAGAGTGTCCCATTCGTGCTTCAAGCAGAGAATGGCGCCAATCAAGGACCCAATCGACGTGCCGTAAATGGTTTCCAGGTTGTCGTGCGACCAGAATCCTTGCTGTGCCAAGTGTTTGGCCGCGCCATACGAGAGAAATCCGGTGGGACCCCCCCCGCTAATCACAATGTGTTTGATGACCATGCACTAAAGGAATTGCAGGGATGTGGTTCAATGTTGCCATTTGTTTAATACAACATCGATGTCTATTCATTTTTGAGTTCATTCGGAATGATTAAATATCTTAAATATTTGTAATAGAGTAAGCAGGAAAACGACGAACAATGGACAATATATTTTCAAGCAGGAATGAAGAAAACCGCGAAAGCGTTGAAAAGTTGAACCTAGACGAATTGTATGACCAAAAAAAACAGGAAGATTTAGCGAAGCTATACACATTCAACCGCATATTGACGCGTGTGCATGACAAAATAAAAGTGGCTGCACGTCAGAAAAACAGCCAACAGTTTTGCTGGTTTTTGGTGCCCGAAGTGTTGATTGGAGTTCCAAACTACGACAAGAACGCATGCATAACATACATAATTAGCAAGCTGGAAGAAAATGATTTTATAGTGCGATACACGCATCCGAACCTGCTTTTCATTTCGTGGAAACACTATGTTCCGAATTATGTGCGCACCGAAATCAAGAAGAAGACGGGAACCATCATTGACAAATTCGGAAACTATGTGTCCGAGGCGGATGCAGAGGCCGGGGAATCGGTTGTCAGCGACGGCACCCCGGGGTCGGATTTGAACATGATGATGTACAACAAGAAGGGTGCCGCCGCCGCAACAACTGCCGCCGCGAAAAAACCCGCGGGAGAGTTTAAACCCATCACGTCATACAAACCCACTGGAAGCCTGGTTTATAATCATGACCTGTTTAAAAAGATAGAAGACCGCATGTGAGAACAACGCCGGGCGTGCGTGCGTGCTCATGCATCCAATTTTTTCATCAAGCCAATTTTTTTCATCAAGCTGTTAAACCGCTCCTCTTCCAGGAGAGCTTCCATGATTTTCAACCGCCGCAACTCCTGCACCGAGCAGCCACGTTCGGCAATGTGTTCGCACTGGGCTTCCAGCGCAGTTAAATCATTCTCGGTCAATTCGGGATGAATTTCGGAGTCCAAAAACAGGGTTTGCATGATACTATCCAGTTCGCGATGATTTTGAGTGTGTCGTTCGCGCATGGTTTCTTCATTTTTTGCATACGCCGCAAGCAATCGATGATTTGAGGTGTCATAGATTCCTTCAATGTCGTTTAACTTCATGACCGGGGAGCATTGACGAATGCGTTCAATGCGATTGCGCAATCCGGCAATGCGCATGCAAAAATTTGCCAATCGCTTAAAGATTGCATTGGCCGCGCCTTTTGATGCAACCATTTCTGCCAATTGTGCTAGTTCGGTTCTCGTCATCGTGCATGCTTCTTCATTTGCTCCATGTTTCAATCGCAAATGTGCGTGCATCACGGTCTTGCGGTCATTGCAACGGCGTTTTAATGCCGCCACAATCAGCTCTTCAATGTCCTGCGCGCTTTCGACCATTTGCGACATGGATGCAATTTGTTTGCTAATTTCTTTTTCAAATCCCGGAATGTCAGTTGGACCATTCGAAACCAAGTTTGAAAAATCAGAATTCATGGTTGACTTGTTTAACATGGCATAGTTTATAATGATTTTTTTATTTATATGATTCATGCATTATAATTAATGGGCAATATGCTTCATATTTGATTTTCATGTTTGATTTTCATATTTGAGTTTCATGTTTGACTCTAAATGCAATGGCAGGAACACATAAATGTGTATGCAAATTTAGTGCATCGCATGTATGACACATAATATGATTTACATATATTAAAAAAATTGAATTAAACACGTCGCGACAAATGATGGTTAGACATATACATCAATTCGCTGGCTTGCAGAGGAGCAAAATGTTGAACGGCGGCAAGACTCACAAGAACCGACCGGCGGCCAATGGACACTTGAAAAAAAGCGAATTGTGGAAAAAACTGGACTCATTTCGAGAGGAAGAACGCGAATCATCTGCATTGGAGTGCGTGTACAACCCGTCTGGAAATCGCGAACGATGCGACGTGTGCAGTTCCAACATTGTGATAACGGAAGACGGATTTGCGACATGCACAAATCCGAGGTGCAGCATCATTTACAAAGATGTGCTGGACCAGTCGGCGGAGTGGCGCTTTTACGGTGCGGATGACAATCAAATGACGGACCCCACGCGGTGCGGCATGCCGGTGAATCCGCTGTTGAAAGAGTCATCCTACGGTTGCAAAGTGTTGTGCGAAGGGGTTTCCAGCTATGAAATGCGAAAAATCCGGCGATACACGGAGTGGCAATCAATGCCATACGCCGAAAAATCGTTGTATGATGAATTTGAACGCATCAAAAACACGGCATCCAATGCCGGCATCCCCAAAATGATCATTGACTGCGCTCTTCGGTACCACAAGAAAATTTCGGAGCACAAAACGTTCCGAGGCGAGAACCGCGATGGAATCATTTCGGCGTCGATTTACATTTCGTGCCGCACGCACGGATGCCCGCGGACCCCGAAAGAAATCGCCAGCATCTTTCATCTGGACAACAAGAGCGCCACCAAGGGCTGCAAAAATGCGCTGGCCATCATCAATGAACTTGAACACGACTTGGACAATTCCGAGAAAACGAGTTTTGAGAAAACAAAGCCGTGGGCGTTCATTGAGCGATACTGCAGTCCGCTCAACATGAACACCGAACTCACTAAGCTCTGCATGTTTGTGGCCATGCGCATTGAGCAGAACAACTTGATTCCTGAAAACACGCCGCACGCCATTGCCGCTGGCATCATCTACTTTGTGACGCAAATGTGTAACTTGAACATAACAAAGAAGGACGTGAACCGCATCAGCCAAATCAGCGAGGTCACAATTAACAAGTGTTTCAAGAAGCTCGAAACCATGAAAACACAGTTGATTCCGTCCACCATACTGCAAAAGTATTCGGTTGCATCTTGAAAAAAAAATGAACACACAAATTAAGCTTAAGCGCGCAACAATGCAACCCAATAATTCAAAACCAACCACCACTAAACTCATGATGGCAAAAAAAGTGCCAACAACAGTGCCAACATCTGAAGTGGAAATAACGCATTCTGAAACACCGTCAGCCACCACCACCACCCCTGTCCCAGAAACCCCTGTCCCAGAAATTGTTTTCATTGTGCCATACCGCAATCGCGAAGAGCACAAAATGTTTTTTACTGTTTATATGAAATTTCTATTAGAGGATATGCCTCCCGAGAAATACCGCATTTATTTTGTGCACCAGTGCGACAATCGTCCATTCAATCGCGGTGCCATGAAAAACATTGGGTTCTTGGCCATCCGCACCATGTATCCCAATGAATACAAGAACATCACCCTTGTGTTTCACGATGTGGACAATTTGCCATACACCAAGGGACTGCTGAATTATGACACGCGTCCGGGTGTCGTGAAGCACTTTTTCGGATACACTTTCACTTTAGGGGGCATTGTTTCCATCAAGGCGGGGGACTTTGAACGCACGGGCGGATATCCGAATTTCTGGGCATGGGGCAGCGAGGACAACTGCTTCAACCAGCGCGTCATTGATTCGCGGCTCTACATTGACAGGACCAACTTTTTCCCCAGCGGACACCGGTCCATGCTGCAATTTGTGGACGGACTCATCAAAATGATCAGCAAGAAAGAGACCGCAGCAGCCATGTATCGCACCTGCCAGGATTCGTATCACACCGTTCGAAACTTGCAGTATCATTTCAAGGATGAATACATCAACGTGACGTCATTTGAAACACTTCAAAATCCAAATGAATTGAAGTTTGAAGAATACGACATTGTCAAGAACAACGGGGTGAACCGCATTTCATTGGGTGTGGGACCACAAATGGGCCTCATTCAGACGCCTAAACAAGTGCAGCATCCACATCATTCACAGCATCCACATCATTCACAGCATCCACATCATTCACAGCATCCACATCATTCACAGCATCCACATCATTCACAGCATCCACATCATTCACAGCATCCATACCCGCAGCATCCACAGCAGCATCCACAGCATCCACAACAACATCAACATCAACAACAACAACAACAACAACAACGAATTGGTATGCCAAGACGCCGCTAACAATGTTATTTGCAACGCATTTTGTGTTTTCTTGATTTGCTTGAATTCGGTTTATTCCTTTTCCTTTTAGTTGAATTTCGTTTCCTCATTTTTTTGCCACCATTAGGGGCATGAACCTCATGGACAAATGTTCGTGGCCTCAACCTATAATATGTCTCCATGTAGGATGCAATGTTGGACAACAGTTCATTGGTGCGTTCGGCTTTTTCAGGGGTTTGTGACGCCAAATACGTTGGCAAGTCCAAACTCATCGTGTGTAGAATGGTGCTCATGGAGACGCATGCATCGTTGTAAACCACGTTGAACGCATGTTTCATTTGACATGTTTTTTTAATTAATTTTTCAGGAATGGGTTTTAATGGGTTCTGTTTTGGTGAATTATTTATGGTAAAAAACCCATCAACCAGCATGGATATTACCAATATTTTGTGAATCCATGAATTCATTGGTGCGTCGGGAACACACACCGACTTGATTGCTTTATTCATCACTTCAGAAGGCGAAGGCGAATCAGCCGGGTTTGCACCCATTAACATCAAATATGCTGGCAGCTCATCCGGATGTGTTTTGAAATAGGGGTTGACTATTTTACTTACTATCGCATCACTGTTAAATGGGTTCAAACACAACCCAAAATCTATTAATTTAACACGGAGTTGTAATGGTTTCGTCATATCAACCAACCAATTCGACCAGTGCGCATCCAATGCAATCATTGGGCACACGTGAAAGAGAACAACATACATGGCGCAAATTTGTGCAATCAAATCGAGAGAAATTCCATCCCTTTTGAATAATGTTTTAAGGGGAACATATGTTTCGGGAATTGATTCCATGACAATCATCGCAATTTGTGGTTTAAACGGCAAAGAAAAATAGGTGCGCAGTTTGCTGAACACACGACATTCAGTATAGTGTTTGTTTTTTGCTGGTTTTGTGAAAAATATTTCGTCGAATGCCTCTTGATTTGGAAATGAAATCAATGCGACGACATCGGGGCACAATGGAACATGATGTTTTGTTGCATCGAACGCATCGCGTTGGTGTTTGTATTCATTGATGACATCCGCTGCAAGCATTGTGCTTTTGTCATGCTTGTCCGAGTCATATACGTATCGCGACATCGGAGATGATACAAGAATGAATTTCAATATAACCTCTCTAATCGGTTTTCCAGCGGTGGGCGACCAGCGCTCGTCTCCGCGCATCAATGCGCCATCCTCTCCAATCAAGTCGTCCCGAAACAAACCGGCGCCAATTGAAACTCGAACAATCAAACTATAAGCAGACCCAGTTGAAACGATTTTGACTTCGGTCGCATGTTTCAATTGTTCTAGCAACAATGCACGCATTTCAGGGTCATCGCGCATCAACACGCGTCCATCCGGTGAAATCATCTTCATGCCACCATTCATGTTTGTTGACATCACGATAACTTATGCCCAACTTATGACAATAAAATGTTATGATATATTATACACACAAAATAAAATAACTCCAATGTCGCTGATTCGTCGCATTTCCGGCGATTTTCGCCACTTGTGCAAACCGGCCATGGTGTATTTAGCCATTTCCGTTGTGGCGCTTATTGCCATCGCGTATCAAAACATGGGCCTGAACAATATGTATTGCATGGGGGATTTCTCATGCTACGTTCCCAGCACCGCTGCGGTGATATTTAGCGAAGCGCTTTACATCCTGTTTTGGACCTGGATTCTAAACTTGATGTGTCGCACCGGCTACGCCTCCATTTCCTGGTTCCTGGTCGTGTTCCCACTCGTGCTGTTTTTCGTGCTGATTGGGGTCATGATGCTCATGTCGTCGCGCATGACTCGGCAAGGACGGGTTCAAAAAATGTTGCCAATTGAGCGCCCGGTCCTGGCAAACCAACGCAGCTTTCCCGTGTACGAACCCATGTTTCCACCTGGACTGCCCATGCATTCCTCGTACCAGTGATTTGTTTTGGATTTTTTGCGCGAACGAATTGCAGAATTTATGTTTATTCAGTTGAACAAATAATAAACACAAATATTAGATAAACGATACACAATAATAAATATAACACACACGCGAACACCAACAAATGGCACAAATGGCACAAATGGCACAAGTGGCACAAGCAAAAGCACAAAGGAGAAATTCCAACCGCGCATACAATGCAGACGAGAACGAACTCATTGCAGATGCACTGAAGAACGCGGAAGAGACGCTTTCATGGAACATCATTGACCACTATTTTAAGGACAATCCCAATGTGCTGGTGCGTCATCACCTGGAATCATACAATGATTTTTTGAGCAACGGAATTGCGCGCATCATGAAGGACCGCAACCCCATCATTCTGGAGAAGGACGAAAATAAGGAAACCGGAAAATACAACTCCGTGATTGAAATTTATTTGGGCGGTGTCGAAGGGAACCGCATTTCATTTAGCAAGCCCATCATTTATGATGACGTTGCGTCCACAGCCGACGAAACGGCCCCCAAAGAACCACGCGCGCACTTCATGTATCCCAACGAGGCGCGGCTGCGCAACATGACCTACGGCATGACCATCCACTGCGACGTCGACGTGATTTATCGCGTGTATGACCCCGTGCAGAAGACGCAGCTGAACGAACGCGTGGAACTGAAACAACTCAGCCTGGGTCGGTTTCCCATCATGCTGCAATCCAACGCCTGCATTTTGCACGGCATGACGCCGGAAGCCCGATTCTACGCCGGCGAGTGTCGCAACGACTACGGCGGCTACTTCATCGTGGACGGCAAAGAGAAGTGCATCGTGTCGCAAGAAAAGTTCGCCGACAACATGATTTACGTGCGGTCCAATGCGGACGACCCGGATGCGGTGTATAGTTATAGCGCCGAAGTGCGCACCGTGTCAGAGGACCCCTCCAAACCCGAGCGCAAAATGGCGGTCAAGATGGTTGCGCCCGACGCCAAATACTCCAACAAGCAAATCGTCGTGGACATTCCCAACGTGCGCAAACCGGTTCCCCTCTTCATCGTCATGCGCGCACTCGGCATTATCAGCGACCGCGACATTGTGGAGCGCTGTCTTTTAAATCTGGAAGCCAACGCTTCCATGGTGGACCTGTTCATTCCGTCCGTGCACGACGCGTGCGAAATCTTCACGCAAGCCGCCGCCCTCAAGTTCATTGCCACGATGACCAAAGAGAAAACCGTGGCCCAAGTGCAGAACATTCTCATGAACTACTTCATGCCGCAAATTGGCGAACTGAATTTCGGCGCCAAGGCGTTCTTTCTGGGATACATGGTCTACAAAATGCTGCTGGTTTTAACGAATGCGGAACGACCCACCGACCGCGACAGCTTCAAGTTCAAGCGCGTGGAGGTGCCGGGGGCGCTCATGTTCAACCTGTTCCGCACGTACTACAACGCGCACGTGGACAACGTGCGGCTCAAGCTGGATAAGAAAATCAAGTACGGGCGCGACCGCAACGAATTCGTCGGCACGCAGATCATGCAGGTCATCACCGCCGACAATTACAACGAGATTTTCGGCGAGCGCATTATTGAAGCGGGATTCAAGAAGTCGTTCAAGGGCAAGTGGGCAGCCACCGTGCAAACCGAGGACAAGTCCAAGCTCTACAAGGGAACCATCGGCGCGACCGACGGCACCGAAGTGGAGGGCATCGTGCAGGACCTGAACCGCCTGTCTTACAACTCGTTCATATCGCACCTGCGCAAAATGAACCTGCCAATGGACGCCAGCGCCAAGGTGGCAACCCCGCGCCAGCTGCACGGGTCGCAGTGGGGCATCATTGACCCGGCCGACAGCCCGGATGGCGCCAACATCGGCCTGCAAAAGCATCTCGCAATTTCGGCATACGTCACGCAACCGTGCTCCGCGTTGCCAGTCATTCGGTGGCTGCGTGAGATGGCCAGCATGAAACTGCTGGAAGAATGCAGTCCGAAGTACTTGCACCAACTCACCAAGGTGTTTGTGAATGGGGCGTGGGTGGGCGCGCTCAACAACCCGCGCGATGTCATGCAGCTCTTTCTGCTGCATCGGCGCAATACGCTCATTCCGATTTACACGAGCGGGCGCTGGGACATTGCGCACAACGAGCTGCAGTTCTTCACGGACGGCGGGCGCCTGTGCCGCCCGGTGTTCTACTACGACGAGGATGCGCGCCGACCCAGCTACGCCAGTCGCGAAGTCATCGAAACCATTAAGAGCGGCAAGTACACGTGGTCGCAGCTGACCACCGGGTTCGCAGCAAAGAGTGTGTCCGCATTGGACCCATGCCGCGTGTATCGGATAGACGAACTGTATTCAGGAGCGGCCGATTTTGCCGCGCTTGCCGAGAGTCGGGCCATCATTGAGTATCTCGACACGAACGAGTCGGAAAGCGCGTTCATTGCCATGTTCCCGCGTGATGTGGTGCCGGGTAAAACCACGCACGTGGAAATCCATCCGTCGCTCATCTTCGGCGTGATGGGCAATCAAATCGTGTTCCCGGAAAACAACCCGTCGTCGCGCAACAATTTCTCGTGCGGCCAGGGCAAGCAAGCGGTGTCGCTGTATTCCTCCAATTACAACTCGCGCATTGACAAGATGGGCGTGGTTTTAAACTACGGCCAGGTGCCGCTGGTGAAGAGCCGCTACATGAAGTACATCAACAATGAGCAGCACCCGTATGGCGAGAACGCCATTGTGGCCATCATGTGCTACAACGGCTACAACGTGGAGGACTCCATCCTGTTTAACGAGGGGTCTCTGAAGCGCGGCTTGTTTCGCACGACGTATTACAACATGTATGAAACGCGCGAAGAGGAGGAGCGCACGTATGACAAGCGCATCTGCAATGTGCAGGCGCAACCCGCCGTGCGCGGCTTGAAACCGGGTGGCGATTACAGCGCGCTGGACCGATTCGGCTTGATTAAAGAAAACACGGAAATGGATGACAAGAAGGTGGTCATCGGTCGCGTGACTGAACAATGGAACGGGGGCATAAGCGGCAGCGGGGGCATAAGCGCAGACGAACCGCAGATGGAGGACGACAGCGTGTTCCCGAAAAAGGGGCAGCTGGGCGTCGTGGACCGCACGTTCATCACGGACGAGGCGTCGGGCAAGCGGTTGGCAAAGGTGCGCATTCGCGAGGAGCGCATGCCGGGCATCGGCGACAAGTTCTGCTCGCGCGCCGGACAGAAAGGCACGGTGGGGCTCATCATACCCGAGGAGGACATGCCGTTTGCGGAAGACGGCACGCGTCCCGACCTCATCATCAACCCGCACGCGCTGCCCACGCGCATGACAATCGGGCAGCTGGTGGAGACGCTGATGGGCAAGGCGTGCGTGCTGCAGGGCGGCTTCGGCGACTGCACCGCGTTTGTGAACCACGGCTCCAAACACCAGGTGTTCGGCAAAATGCTGACCGAGCTGGGCTACCACAACAGCGGCACGCAACTTTTGTATAACGGCATGACCGGCGAGCGCATGGAGAGCCAGATTTTCATGGGGCCCACGTACTACATGCGTCTCAAGCACATGGTGAAGGACAAGATTAACTACCGCACGCGCGGACCGCGCACCGTGTTGACGCGGCAGACGGTGCAAGGGCGCGCAAATGACGGCGGCTTGCGCATCGGTGAAATGGAGCGCGACGGCGTTATTGCGCATGGGGCGGCGTACTTCTTGCGGCAGTCCATGCTGGAGCGCGGTGACGAGTATTACATGGCGGTGTGCAACCAGTCGGGCATGATTGCCATTTACAATCCCGCGCAAAACTTGTTCATGAGCCCGATGGCGGATGGCCCCATTCAGTTTGCCGACACGCTGACGTCGGCCGACAACCAGGCGCTCAACATTGAGAAGCTGACACGATTCGGGCGCAGCTTCAGCGTGGTGCGCGTGCCGTACGCGTTCAAGCTGCTCATGCAGGAACTGCAGGCCATGAACGTGCAGATGCGCGTGCTGACGGAGGACAACATTGACCAAATCGCGTCCATGTCGTTTTCCACGACCATGCTGACACTGGGCGGACCGGCCAATTTGATTCGCGAAAACAAGGCGGTGATTGGTAAAATGCCGGCCGTGCCCGTGTCGCCCAAAGCCGACAACCGCCCCGCCCTGCGCCCCACCAAAGAAGGCGAAGAAGAGGGCGCAGAAGAACAGGGCGCAGAAAAGGCCGAGTCGCTGGGCTGGCACTTTGTGAATTTCGAGGCCAACGGCGGGGAGATTTACCAGTCGTTGCTGCGGAATGAGAAGGGGGCGCCCACGCAGATGTGGTCGGTGCAGCAGCACGGGGGCAAATACCCGACCGAGCATCCCGAGGGCTGGAATGCGCAAATGCTGTATTACAATGACGGCGTGCCAATCAAGGCGGAGGCGGTCATCGACTTGCTGAAACAAATGCCGTATGCCAACAACTTTGCGCTGGCAGTGCAGGACATTCGCGACGAACAAGCTATGCGCGAAGCGGACCGAAAAGATGCAGATGCCATCCCCATGTCGGAATTATCGTTTACAAACATGTCGCCGGAATACACGTCAATGTTTGAGCCCACTTCGTTTGAGCCCACTTCGTTTGAGCCCACTTCGTTTGAGCCCACTTCGTTTGAGCCCACCTCGCCTGTGCAACGGCCCGCTTCGCCTAGGCAAATGCAACCCATGATGATGATGGGCCAACAACAGCAACCCATGGTCATGATGGGCCAACAACCCATGGTCATAATGCCGCAACAGCAACCCATGATGATGGTGCCACAATCGCAACCCATGATGATGGTGCCACAACAGCAATCCATGATGCAACCCATGATGATGATGCAACAACAACAACCAGTGTCTCCAATTGTCTCCCCCACAAGTGCAACTGGCGCCAATGCGGCCGAACTCATTGAAGAGCAGTTGCATCCTTCCACTTCCGAACCAGTGTCAATGTTGGATGTTGCACCCGAAGTCAAATCGAGCGAACCTGACCAGTCATCATCTTCCTCGTCATCATCTTCTGAAGGAAAACGTGTAATCAAATTGGCATGAAATCAAACGTCAAAGTCAAATCAAATCAACTGTTCAAATGATTTAAATAATTCAACTATTTAAATGATTCAATGAAAAATGAAAATAAATTGGAACCCAATTGCCCAATTAGTGTCGTCTGCTGTGTTTGCGAGACTTCTTGTGATGCTTCTTGCTTCTCTTGTGCATGGTTCTCTTTCTATGATGTTTTCCACCCTCATAAATAAAGTCGAGCAGCGCCTTAGAAGCTGCATCATCGACGGCACCGGGAGAAGCGGCGGCAGCGGCACCACGGCCAGGAGAAGCAGGACGAGGAGCAGCACGAGCACGAGGAGAAGCAGCACGAGCACGAGGAGAAGCAGCACGAGCACGAGGAGAAGCAGCACGAGCACGAGGAGAAGCAGCACGAGCACGAGGAGAAGCAGCGGCAACAGCAGCAGCAGCAGCAGGTGGAATATCATCTCCAGCCTCACGCAATGCTGCAAGAATTTGTGTAATGGCCAATGCCTTGTTGATTGCACCGATGCCGCGACGTGCAACATTGTCAATTAGTCTGCACACAATGTCCTTAAGATTGCTAACTTTATGCAATCCTTGAAATCCAGTTTGAACTGCTGCATCTCGAGCACCTTTCAGGGCCTCTTTTGTTCGATGACTTGTCTCCACAATGGATGCTTGCAATTCTGCTTTTTTCGCCATGGAACGGGTCATCACACCTGCAGCAAAGTCTTTCGAAGCGCCAGCTTTTGTTGAAATGTCATTGAAGACACGAGCTGCATCAACACGCGCGGATTCTCCTTGAATAAAATATCTATAAAATGCGACACCAGGGAGTGCTGGCTTACTCAACTTCGTTGCAGCTGAAATGACGGCAGACGCAGCACTCATTCCACTTGTTGCAACACTTGCCGCAAATCCCGCCGCTGCTGGAATTGATTCAGTCATCAACTGCACAAGTACCTCATAAAGCGCGGTTACGATTTCAGTGACAGCCGGGCCCACCTCATATATTTGCATATAATATCTCAAGGTTGCAAATCCCCCATATGACGCACCCACGACTGCCCCAGCTCCTGCCAAAACAATTGCAGAATCAACGGCAAGTCTAACCCATCGGCTGTCGCATGCTGCGCCTCCTTTCTTCTTACTTCGGTCATGTTTTTTATCTCCGACGGAGTACTCTAAATGTGTAGGGACCAGCATTCCAGATGCTACGGCGCCATGATAACCTGGTTGTCTCCCCGGAACATCTCTCAGACCTTTTCCGTATAATACTTCTGACGCAGCATCCACTTCCGCGAACAAGTTTTTCAATGCATCTTCTTTTGTCGCCATGTTATCAACTATATAAATGCGTGATTTTATAAATATATGCAATATTATATTTTTATTGCTAAATACAGAAGTCAATTGCATTCAAATGCGCATTCAAATGCATTTTAATTTGCTTCCGGCTTCTTTGAAAATGTGTCCATTGTATTGAATGCCTTTCGCGAGTGCTTTCGTCAACGTTTTGTCGCTCATTGAAAGTGCTTTCATGCATTCATATTTGCACTCGAATTCTCTCACAATGACATTTTGCAAATTGCATTGATGAACTCCATTCTTATACAACAACGGTTTCCCGTTTATTTTTTGCTCAAAAGCATGTCGCAACTCTTCATCGCATTGGTCATATAACTGGTAGTAAACCCCTTTTGTCATCGTGAAATTTTTCACCGGATTATCAAGTGCAGAAGCAGATTCATACCCATTGAAATGTGCGGCGGTTTTTCGGTCAATGTAAACGTTGCGTATTTCTGTTTTGGACTCATTCAGCTGTGCAATGTATCCTAAATTTTGTTGTTTTGTTTTTTTTGTTGGTGGAAGATTGTGAATCACATTTGCGTCCAGTTCTCTGTCAACAAAAGCCCATCTATATCCATGATACACCGTGTTTTCAACCACCGCCTTGTTCAAACTCGGGCGCTTGATATCATGGTTTTCCTTCATTGCTTCGGATGCGCTTTCATAAACCCGAATGATTTGCATTGTGTCCGGGTTTATTTTTTGAAGTCTTGGGCCCAGTGTGACCAATGGCTCATTGAAGCCTGTCGTGGTTTTGATTTGCATTGAATTGATTCTTTCGCACAATTCTTTGTTTATTTGTTCGAACCTCTCCATCTGACCCGAGAGATAATGCACTGTCTTGATCAATTCTTGAATGAGTCCGTTCTGATTAGGGTTTTCATTCATTTCAAGCAACATCTTCAATTTTTCATTCTCAAGTTCCATTTTTGCTACGTCGTCGTTGTTGAAATGCTTTGCATTTGATGTCATGAGATGATTCAATCGGTCGTATGTCAAATTTTGACCAATCAAAAACAATTCATTCTCATTTTCATGGTTTTGCAAATCAGTCACTTTGTTCAGCCTTACATGTTCATGATGATGAATGAAGTGCTCAAAATCTTTGCTTCGGCCAACCACAAAGCAGTCCATCAGGGTGCACTCCTCGTAGTTTTTTTTGTGTTCAGCGTATCGTCCAGTTATCCCTTTGCGACTTTCGCCAATTTTCACGATGTATTTTCCATCATCCAGTGTCTTCACCCGTATGACATATACGATTGAACCAATGGACGCATATTCTTTCAATAATACTTTTTCACGTTCCGTGATTTTTTGTTGTTCAATTTCCTGCTTGTGTTTGTCCTCCAATTGCTGCATTTCTTTTTTCAAATCATATATGCCATGCAAACGAATTTCTTTTATTACTTCGCACACCCAGTTTTGAAATTTTTGGGCAATTGGTTTTCTTGAACGGAATAATAGTTTATATAAACCTTTCTCTGTTAGAAATGAAACTTCTTGCAAACCTCCAAGGGTGGGCGTTTTGTGGACAACCTTTTCAGAATCATCAAACCCCTTAACGGATGATCTGATGTTATTTAGTTCAAGAATTTCTGCAATGTCGCTTGCACGAAACAATGGATCATTGATTGTACCTTTTATCACGATCTCAGTGTGCATTGTGTTTGTCGTAAATGCCTTGACAATTTCCATGATTTGGATGAATGTATGAGTGAATGTGTGGTTGGAAGGGTGTTATAAGTGGTGATGACGCCCTTTATTTAAGTTGTTTCATATTAATTGATATAAATATGAAAATGTGAGCAAATTGGTGTGCGCAAATGCAATTTAATTGCTGTAAGCGAGACCACCCATGCCGCTCATGACACGGAGAACGTTGTAGTTAGTGGCATAGACACGAACCTTGGCAGTCTTGACACCCTCAACAGTGGCGTTGGAGAGAACAAGCTGAAGAGTAGCGTTGTCAATGCGAGAGAAGTTGCACGTGCCGCTTGGCTGGTGCTCCTCGGGGCGCAGGGCGAAGGAGTACACGTTGATGCCGGTGTTGGGGGTGGCGGTGTGGTGCTGGTAGGGCTGCACGGTGTCGAAGTAGGAGCCTTCGCGCTCAGAGAAGCGGTCCTGGCCGTTAAGCTGGAGCTTGGCGGTGACAACGGGGTTGTTGCCCCAGCAGTGCAGGGTGAGGGCAGTCTCGGCGAGGACAAAGGCGCCGGCATCAGAAACACCGGACCCGATCATGTAGCCGGGAGCCAAAACTCCACCATTGGGACCGTAGATGGCGACACCATCGGTTGGCAATGGATTGGGGTTTCCACTTCCAGCGTAACCAGCAAAGTTGACGGCAGAGTACCAGTGGGGGGGGTCAACGGGCTGGCCATCGGGACCAAGCGCGCCGTTCCACCAGCCGGGACCAGCGACATCCACAGCGCCGGCATCGTTGAACATGTTGTTGTTGATGAAGGAGCTGGAGGTGAGGGCGGTGGCTTCCTTGCCGCCGAAGGCGTGGATGGCGTTGGGAAGGGCATCAACGGCGTCGGTGTAGTTGAAGGGCTGGGCACCGAGAAGGCCGTAGAGGAGCTGGTGGCACTCGAAGGAAGAGCAGTAGTCGACGTTGCTGTCGGGCTGGACGATCCAGATGAGCTCCTTGACGGGGTGGTTGAAGTTGAGCTTGATCTTGTTGGAAGAGGAACCGACGGACTCATCACCAGTGAACTGGAGCTGCTCAATCAGGTACTCGTGGGGGTTCTGAGCCATGCGCCTGCGCTCATCGGTGTCCAAGAAGACGTAGTCAACATAGAGAGAAGCGGCAACAAGGGACTGGTTGTAGGCAGTGACAACCTTGCCACCCTGGCTAAGATTGTCGCAGTTCAAAGAACCAACGGCCCACAAGCACTCGTCGATGGGGCGGATATCAAGGTTGATCTTGACCTCGTGGTACTGAAGGGCGATGAGGGGGAGGGCAAGGCCGGGGTTGCGGCAGTACCAGAACTGGAAGGGAACATAGAGGGTGGTCTCAGGAAGAGCGTTACGGGGAGCGCAAACCTGGCGAGGGGCGGTGGCCTGGCAAGGACCGTCAACATCGTTAAACGAGGGGTCGGTGATGTAAGTGAGCTGGGTGGTGTTTCCAACCATGGCAAAGTAGCCAGGGCGCTGGTCAACGGTCAGGGTGAGCTGGTTCCAGATGTGCATCCAATCACCGTACTGGCGGTCAATGCGCTGGCCACCGATCTCGACCTCGACCTGAGAGACGATCTGCTCACCGGGGAAATCAAGCCAACGGGCATACACACCGTCCTGGCCGTTGCCCTTCATGTTCTGGTTGATCTCGGGGAGAGTAACCTGAAGGTAAGTGCGGTAAGCCAAATCACCGTTGCGGGAGATAGTGCAAGTCACACGGCGACCGAAATCGGCCTGGCCGTTGAAAGTCTGCTCAATGGACTCCATGGCAAAGTTGGTGTAGCGCTTATAGGAAACCTTCCAGAAGGTAATCTGGGGATTACCAGTCAAGTAAACGTCTTGAGCGCCATAGGCGACAAGTTGCATCAATCCTCCTCCCATTTTGTTGTTGTTGGTTATAATATGCCTAAAGAAAAAAAAATCGGAAAAACAAATGAATTAAACTTAAATTGCACGGTTTAATACATTCAATGCATCCAATGCCTTTCATGCGCGGGTGCGCAAATCATTCATACATGGTCACTGCAAACTGAGGTTCTTTTTCATAAACTGTGTCAAATATTCATCATCTTCATACATTTTGTATTGCCCATTGTGTTTTTTTATAAATACGTAATTACTGGATGTGGATGTGGATGTGGATGTGGCTGTGGCTGTGGCTGTGGCTGTGGCTGTGGCCGTGGCCGTGGCCGTGGCTGTGGCTGTGGGTGTGCCGAATGCGTGGAGATTCGTTTTTTTCTTAATATTCCATCCATCTTCCAGGGCGTTGTGCAAAAATGTCAATAGTTGCGTTCGTTTGATAAACTCTGAACCGGCTACGTCATTCATTGCACAATTGTTTGCTAAATATGCAGAAGTGTAAGTTAATTTAGTTCCATCCTTTTTTTTCAAAACATATGCATTTTTGCGTTTTTTTATGCACCATTTTTGTTCCAAATGTTTGAAAAAAAAGGACATTTTGGCCAGTTCATCTTCTGACAATGGAGCCTGAGTCAAATCGTGCGACATTCTGGCTGGCTGACACTTGGAACCACTTGTTTCCTAAATATTATAAAATGATAAATAATATGTCATTAACATTACGCTAAATAATATATTAAATGCATGAATTATATAAATTGTATCACACACCGTCCTGCACTTTGCACAATCACACAATCACATAAACACATAATCACATAATCACAATCATTTCTGCAGCAATGTCGCCCCCCAATAACTCGTTCAAGCAAAAAACAAATAAGAAAATTGTGCTGGATGAAAAGAGCATTGTCACGTTGGACAGCAAGCATCGAGAGCATCAGGCCAAAATTGCAAAACTGAAGACGGACACCATTCCACGACTCATGAAAGAAAAACGGGGTTTGAAACAGCAGCTTCTCTCGAATCCCCCCAATCCGGTTGAATTGCAGGAACGGATCAATGAACTGCGGTCCGTCATTCGCGAACACCAGCAAGAGTGCAAAAACTATTACCTGGACAACAACGAAATCATATTCGATTACTTTGAAAACAAGCAGCAAATTTGCAACGGAAACAACAAGACCAAAATCTTGAACGACTTTTTTCGCGTGGAGTCCGCGTGCAAAGAAGACGAGCTGAAGCGCATGAACCAGAGCAACGTGCAACGATATCTGACCAATTTGGACCCGTCCTACATTGACATCAGCAACTATGTGTTTTCCACCGATGTGTGCCGATACTGCCACGCCGGAGAAATGATTCCCGTCGACAATGAAGGCATCATGGTGTGCAACAACTGCTCCATCCATGTCAGCTTCCTGGTGGAGAACGAGAAGCCGTCTTACAAGGAGCCGCCCAAGGAGGCGTGCTTTTACGCTTACAAGCGCATCAACCACTTCAAAGAAATTCTCGCGCAGTTCCAGGCCAAGGAAACCACGCAGATTCCACCGGATGTCCTGGAAAACATAAAGCATCAGATTAAAAAGGAGAGAATTGACCTGCACACGCAACTCACCGACAAAAAGGCAAAGGAAATTTTGAAGAAGCTGGGATACAACAAGTATTATGAGCACATCCCGTTTATCAAAGAGAAGCTGGGCATCAAGCCGCCCGTCATGTCGCCGGAGCTGGAAGAAACGCTGTGCAACCTGTTCATGGAGATTCAGGGGCCGTATGCCAAGTTCTGCCCGGAAGACCGCGTCAACTTTTTGAATTATTACTACACCGTGTATAAGCTGTGCGAGCTGCTGAACCAGCGCGAGTTTCTTCCTTATTTTCCCATGCTGAAGGACCGAGAGAAGCGCATTGAACAGGATGAAATATGGAAGAAGATTTGCGAGGAGCTGAACTGGGAGTTCATTCCGACCATCTGAAAAAGGGGGAGACGAGCTCCCCCCTTAGACCCCCTTAAACCCCCTTAAACCCTCGAGACACGTTATGTGATTTAGTGCCTCCTGGACTTCTTGAAGTGCTTATTCAACTTTTTTGATTTAGTATTCTTCAGACTTGTTCGTTGAGTAGTGCGTCGTTTTTTTCCACCTTTGTTTGGGTTTAACAAGTTATATGCTTCAGCCACTTGTTGTTGTCTAACGGTGTATTCAATGTAGTCCTCTGGAGGGTTTTTGTCAGGATGTAACAAAAGACTAAGGTTTATGTAAGCATTTCTTATTTGTTTTTTGGTTGCATTTCCTGGCAAATTTAAAACTGTTAATGCATGTGGTTTTGTTTTTGGCATTGGATACATTTTACTAAATTTTGTTTTGTCATCTTCTGGTTCTACTTCAGGTGCGGGTGGTTCTGCACTTACAATTGGCACTGGTCGTGGCTTTTTCAATATTTCAATCATTTCCCTCATTTTTTCAACGGAAGGTCTTACTTTTTTGTCATCTTTTTTGGTTCCTGCAATAACATCATTTACATAATTGATTTCATCATTCAATATATTAATCAAAAGACGTGTTTGCCGGGTGGATTCAAGTTTTGGAATATTTTGAGACAGAGACATCCACAATGCTGCTTCATCATCGGTAATTATTCCCAAACTGAAATAACCACCATCGTTTCTTAACACTAAGTCATCCATCGCGATATTGATTATGTTGGTTCGGCTATTGTCCACCGGCACACCAAAGTGATAAGCGTCTGCTTCTCTCTTTTTCAACCATTTATCATATTTTTTTACTAGTTCTTCCATGCAATAAAATACAATGCAATGTTCATACAATTGCATTATAAAAACATTTTTTTGATAGAAATTCTCTCACTCATCCAAATCAATGTTCCAATTTGTGTCTTAAACCTTCAGAACATTGCCGGGGAAGCCGACGAGGTTGGCACCGATGCCGAAACCGGCGCCGCTGCGAGCAGACACGGCCAAAGTGGGCACGTAGGTGTCCAAAATGCTAAAGGTGGCAGCGGCAACGAGGGCGATGAGACCGATCTCATCCAGGTTCAGCTTGCGCTGGGGGATGGAGTAAGCGGCAAGGGCGACCAGCGCGCCTTCCACCAAATACTTAATGGCGCGTTTTACCAACTCGCCTAAATCCAGAACACCGCCGATCATTTGATTGTAATTGATTATATAATTCAACAAGAAAAAAAATACTGATTTCATAAATTAATAATGGGCGATGGTTAATTATTAATGGTCAATTATTAATGGTCAATGAGTGAATGGAATTATTGTTAATACAATTGTTTAAAAATGGGCTTAAAATCAAATCCGAAATATTAAACACGTTGCACACATAACAATGACCGACCAATCACCACAACCGCCCAAGGGCGTCACCCTGCAGACGTTGGCTGACGGAACCGTGAATCCTAAATACGTGGACCTGCTGGACGAGGACAAGCCCATTGCGGGCCAAAAGTTCGCGTGCTTGTCCTTCATTTCCCCGGAGCACATCATCAAGCAGCGCGAGCACTTCTTTTTCCAAAAGTTCGTGGAGCACTGGGACATCCATAAGTCCACCGACAAGTTTCTGCAGTTCCTGAATTTCGTGTCTTACAAGTACGGTGTCAAGTTCGACAAGCTGACCGAGGACTTTCAGCAGTTCAAGGAGTCGGAGAAGGAGCTCATTGCAAAGACCGACATCGTGGACGACTACAAGTCGTTCTTGGACATGAACGAGGAGCGGCTGGACGAGGAGTTCGGCGCCCAGCACGAGTTCCAGACCTCGGTGCGCGGGCTCAAGGTGCGCGGCGTGTTTCCTTCGCAGAAGGAGGCCGAGCTGCGTTGCAAGATGCTGCGGGAGGTGGACCCCAATCACGACGTGTTTGTGGGCCCGGTGGGACTGTGGGTGCCCTTCCACCCCGAGGCGTACAAGACCGGGCGCGTGGAGTACATGGAGGACACGCTGAACCAGTTGATGAACGAGAAGAAGAAGAACGAGGAGCACGCGAAGACGGAGTTCGACAAGCGCGTGAAGGAAGCCAAGCAGAAGGCGATTGATGAGAACAAGAAGTTGGCAGAAAAGAGCGGCAACAAGCTCACGCAGACGCTGAACGAGGATGGCGAGTTGGTGGGCGTGTCGCAAACCACTGGCACCGATTTCGCGGTGGACCCGGAGCCGGCCGATGGTTCCGAGCTGAATGCGGACGACATTCGCAACCAGCTGTTCAATGCCGACAACGTGGTGCTGAACCCGGACAAGTCGGACCGCGGTCTTTCGACGCTGACGCATCCACCCACAGTTTCTCATTCAAACCTTCAAGAGGTGGACTAAGCCTAAGTCATTTAATTTTGACAAATTGACTGGCATGTATGGCATGGAATGTGTAATTTCCATGCAATATAAATATCGCCTAATAGTATGTATTATTGACGCGATGTCGCAACAATTGGATTTGGATGTAAATAACTACACGCATGCCGAAATATTTGCATTGTTTAGTCTCGACCCGAATGGCTGCACCATGGCAGAAGCAGAATCCAAAACCACCGACGCACTGCTGCAGGTTGCCGAATCGCAGGATTACACGCAATTCTTCACGCGATGTCGAGAGATAATAACAAGAAAAATAGGGGAACGAACGCGTCCGCATGATGCAACCGAATTCGCCAGAGGGCCGTCAGCATATCGACCACTTCAACCGTCGCAGCACCCGGACACGCTGACCATCAATTATTCCACTCCGCCATCCAATGCCAACGCATTCCATCGTGAGTCCGAGGTGAATGAAGGCGGCGCGTATGCCAAACGAAACATCGCACCCGTCATCAATGCCTACAATTACAAGTATCCAACCGGCGTGCTGAATCCGATTGAGCGCCGCGTGATTAAGCGGCTTCTATCCATGGACACGCTGTTTCGCACAAAATACGACACAAGCAGCGCCACAAATGCGTCTTGGGTGCTTCCGTATCCCGTTGACAACGTGGTCTCCATGAAGATCGCGTCGCTGCAAATCCCGAACATGTGGTACGCCTTTTCAGAGTTGAACAAAACGAACCGGTTCATGGTTGCAATAACCGGAATCAACTTCGGGACATACGTTCCCGCGCAGGTTTACACCAATGCAATTGTCATCCCGGACGGCAATTACACGAGCGCCCAATTCGTGCAAGTCATGAACAACTTGTTCCAAAACACGAAGAATGGCATGGAATTTTTCCAGATGACGCTTGACCCTTATACTGGCAAGCTGACGCTGTCGCAGACGCATTCGGCAGTGAATCAAACCAACAGCCCAAATTTGGCTTACACCGTGATATTCGACAGTGTCAGCAAATACGACAAATTTTACACTGTTTGCGTGGACGACTGTGATTTTGAACACCTGAAGCAGCAGCATTTGAAGGAGTACTACAACGCAAACATCAAATCCATCAGCAAAACGGCGGGATGGATGATGGGGTTCAAGAAACCCGTGTATGAGCGCACGTGGGCCAACACGGTCGTGGACTCAATCAATGCCGTGCCGGCCGCGACGTATTACGCGTCTTTGACGGCCGAAGCCGCGTATGGCAGCAACTCGCTTTGGAACTACATGTACGTGGATGTGGACGACTACAACAAGAACTTCATAACGAACAGCATCATCGCGCAAACCGGGGATTCCTACCTGGGGGTGAACCTGCTGGGGAGAATCCCCATCGGGAACGATGAGCTCGTCGTCATCAATGACACGGGCGGCGACACCACTTTCAAAACGCGCGAGTATCTGGGCCCGGTGCGCCTCGAGAAGCTGACCATCCGGCTGCTGGACAAGTTTGGCAACGTCATTCCGACCAACGGGAACGACTACTCCATTGCGCTGGAACTGCACGTGCTTTATAACTAACAACTAAAATGATGGATAATGAATGAAGGCATTTTAAATCAATGTATTAATGTAATGCAACAAAAATTGATTTAAATTATGGTTTTAGAACAAGAAGAAGAACAAGAAGATAACGCAACGCAAGCAATAACCATGTACTCCGAGATTTTCAACGGCACTTACACCATCCAAGTGGGTGCAAACCAGGCCGAGAATGACGCACTTGTCAAACGCGCTCCCCAACACGCCATGTGGTTCCATCTGAAGGACTTTCCCAGCGCGCATGCGGTGGTTATAAACACGGCGAAAGCGGGCACCTACGACGCCGATGCGATTCGACGCGCAGCCACACTAGTGAAAGAACGCGCGGCACCAGGGGTTCGCAACCTGCAAAGTGTGGGCGTCAATTACTTGCCCGCAAAACATGTGCGGCGCACCGAAACCCCGGGCAAGGTCATCATGACCAAGGCCGCCAAATGCGTGCAGGTCTAATTGCGACGGCGTTCATGCCGGATTTTTTTGGAGTGTTTGCGTTTTTTAGTTGGATTGCGCCTTGTCTTTTTTCTGCCGCCCCCTAAATCACTTAATTCAGGAGCTGAAGGCGGAGGAGCTGAAGGCGGAGGAGCTGAAGGTGCAGACGCCGCAAAAGCAGCAGCCTTTTCAATCCTGCGTGAATTCATGTATTGTATAAACTGATCCGTGGTTGGAAAGTGCCCCACGCGTTGCACGCATTGGTCCAACACATCAGATGATAAATATGCGCACACTGGTGGTTGTTGTCCTGAATTCCTTTCAACAACAGCACACGTTAAATGCATGACGTTCAATTCAGACTCGTGTTTATTACTTTGAGGAATGCTAGAACATCCATTAACATTATGTATTGGCACAAATTGGGATATGATTCCAAACACGATTCCATCCAGTGTGCGTTCACGACCTCCATTGGGGTATGTCTTTATCAAATTTGTCATATAAGGGTCCTTTGCGAGTTCAACATGAAATAGTGACAACCATTTCAACAACATGGATTCATCCAAATTGGGAGCGAAATGTCCTTTCATACACTCTGCAAGTAATCCATGCCTTTTTCGCTCATATCCATCAGCTCCCGATGTAGCAGCCTGCATTTCGGCGATTGCTGCTGGTGTTATTTTTCCTTCACGAATTAATACATCAGCCCACAAATTCAAAACTCGTGATTGGTATCGGTTGATTGCACTTTGAAAGGTTATGAAAATATTTGGATAAGCATGAGGCCAATGCTGTTTCACTGCATAAATAATCTGTTCACATGCTTTTTTTCCACCTTCTCCGGTATATGAGTATGTCGCTTCAGTTGCACACAGCCCCTGCAAAAATTTATCTATAAATTCCACACAAACATCAAAATTGGTCAATGCATCCTTAACTTCTTGCGACGTGTTTATTTCTCTGCCTTTTTTTGTTTTGTCGGAAATCGTTTGCAATATCAACTGAGCGATGCAACTAAGTCCAGGTTTATACTTGACATAGTCATCTGCTACAAATCGCATGTCAAACATTGCAAATGCACGAATGATTCCTCTTCTAATTCTTTCCATTTCTTCAGGATTGAATGTTTCAGGATGTTCATTCACAAATTCAATCAAATCTTCTTCCAATTTTTCTGGTTTTTTGGTTATATCCCCAGGTGCTTTAGTTCTCCCCAATTCCCAAGTTGGTTGTCCGTCCATGAATTAATTAAATTTTTCTTATATATTTACTTAATATTACATGCATCGCATATTATGAAAAACACTAAGCAATCACTTGGAAGGCATTAGTTCAAGAAACAACTTGTAAAACACGCTGAAAACAACCCCTTGCACGCCATTCGTTATAATTTTTGTTTTTAAACCCCGAAACAACAGTCCGGAAACCCCGTCGTGTTTCAAAACATCTCTCACCGTTTCCGCGTATGTTATCGGCACCGCCGATGTTTGTTTGTATGTTTTCACCACGCGAATGCCGTTGCTGACCGTGTCGCTCACCAACGACGCGCAAAACCCGATTCCGGCATTGCGAAAAAGTGCTTGAACCGGTTGCTCGCTGTATTTTATTTGAGGAATGTAGTGATTGCAGTAATTGTAGGTGAGAAACCAGGGGTAATGCCCCGCCATGGTTGCGGCGCCCGATGCAAGCGTTCCTTGATACAATGCAACCACACCTTGCTTCGCCATTTTTTCACGGATGACCTGGATGCCCTTGTCGCCGTGCACTTGTTTGCTGGTTTTCCAGGTGTCAATGGGCACTGTGCTCATTCTAAGCACACCTGCGGCCACCGATGCGCACCCCGTTTGCACCGCAATTGGAACCTGCTTCCCCTCGAAAAACCGCATGGCGCCTTCATTCGACGCGGTGTCAATGAACCGCGTCAACGGTCCAATCATGAGTGCCGGCGCAATTCCGCGATAAAACCGTGGAACGCCGCCTTCTGCATACAGCTTTTTCATCGTTTCCACCATGCCGCCCCCATTTTTGTACTGGTAATTCATAGTGGTTCGCATCCACATGAGTGATGACACTTGTATGACCATCGCACCGGCACCTCGCAGACCATTGTTGTATGCCGTTTCAAATATTGACTTTTTCGTTGATTCCGACATGGATGTTAAGTATTGAGAGTAGTTTATATAATTAAATGCAAATGATGTTTAAATTTGTATAATGAATATTATTATTCATTTTCTCTCGTTTTACCAACTTGAATTTGTCAAGCCATGGTGATGCATTGACATGCAAATCTTTTCAAAGTGCGAAAAATGTTTTTTTTTCATGAGTTGATATCATTGTTTATCCATTCATATGTCAATTGAATGCCTTTTTCCAGCGAATACACTGGTTCCCACCCCAGTTTCTCTTTGATTAATTTATTATCAGAATTTCTTCCTCTCACTCCCACTCCATGAAATTCAGTGTTTTTGATAGTCAATTGTTTCCCGGATATTTTAATTATCATTTCCATGAAATCATTCATGCTGACCATTTCTTCTGACCCAATGTTTACTGGTCCTTTAAAGTCTGAATCCATTAATTTCAAAATGCCCTCTACGCAAGAATCAACCAATAAAAAACTCCGTGTTTGTTTCCCATCTCCAAAAACTTCCACACTATCGCCATTTTTTGCCAATACAACTTTTCTGCAAAATGCCGCTGGGGCTTTTTCTTTTCCTCCTTCATATGTGCCATACGGTCCGTAAATGTTGTGAAATCTGGCAACACGAATGTCCAATTTTGGAAAATCTTTGTTAAATGCAAAATACAACCTTTCGCTAAATAACTTTTCCCATCCATATTCACTATCGGGTTCGGCAGGATAAGTGCTGTCTTCACTGCATTTTGGATTGGTTGGGTCTAACTGATTGTGCTCTGGATAAACGCACGCGGATGAAGAATAAAATATTTTGTTTACACTTTTTTGAGAACAAGTTTTCAACACATTCAGATTTATCATACATGAATTGTGCATAACATCCGAATCGTGCTCACCAGTATTTATATAAGTTGAACCTCCCATGTCTGCCGCAAGTTGATATACTTCATTGATGGAATCGTCAATGACAACATCCACTTTGGTTGGGTCTCTCAAATCGGCAATGATAAATTCATCCGCATCTGATTTTTTAAATTCATGGTGTTTGATGTCCACGCCTCTTACCCAATGTCCCAATGATTTCAATTTAGTGATTAAATGCCCCCCAATGAATCCACCTCCTCCCAACACAACAATGCGTTTAATCATTATTTTATATGTTTATTTATATCTATATAAACATATACATCATTTAAATCAGTTTTCATTAAATGTCTAAAACTCTTGTGATAATATTAAGCGAAACGAGAGCAAGCGAATTGACTTTTGACAATTTCAAAAAAAACGTGATAGATGAATTAAATGCTGATTTATGTGTGTGCATTGGAGTTAAACCCAGTTATGATTACAATAATCCATATTATCAATTGGCGAAATACAAATTTTTATATGATGAACCAGCAGATTTTGGAGATGCGTTTGATTATGCGTGTAAGACAATGTCATGCAACATGCCTAAGTATGAACGTCTAGAACATGTTAATGGATTGCATGGAAAATTAAAAAATCCAAAACAATCCACAAACAATATCACATATTATGGAGAGTTTGAAGACATTGTGAATTTCGATGGGTTCAATGATGATGATGAAATCGTGTTTCATACCAAATTTTTCCATGACAATGCATGGAATAAACAAGTTTATGGAATCAAACGTTGTGACGATGTTTTAGTTGGGTCTCCCAACATAACCACATACAAAAAACCATTGCATTGGCGTGAATTTTTGAAATTGAAAGACCAATTTCTTGGAGGAATAAAAGACACACATCATCAACATACAGGTTCTGCTGGCATATTAATATTTTTTAGATGGTTCTTATTGAAAAATTTAATTGACAATGATTTAATGAATAAATACGATAGATTCATTATCACGAGAAGTGACTATATGTATCAATTGCCTCATCCAAAAATGGAATTTATGAATGAAAATCGTATCTGGATTCCAGATTGTGAACATTATGATGGATACACTGATAGACACGTTGTTTTGTCCAAAAATAATATTGAATCCTATTTGAACATATTAAATAACATGGTTTTTAGGTCAAATGAATATTACAGTAAAATGAAAAATAAAAGAGATTGGAATCTAGAGAGGTTGATAAAATTTAATCTGGAACAAAACAACGTATTGCATCTTGTGAAAGAATTTCCTTATGTCATGTATGCTGTAAGAAACATAAATGGTTCAACGCGATGGGCCCATGGCAATTTTTCAAAAAGTTTAGGTTACTACATAAAATATCAGACCGAATATGATAAATCAACCCATTATAAAAATAAATTTGAATCATCTAAAATGTCAATTCACCAGTTTTATGAAAGTTTAATTGCTTAAGTGGTGGTGGAACAAAACACGATGTTGCGCATATGGTCTGTTCAAATATGGACCCTTTTGATGCAGAAGTTGATTGAGACATGCAATATTTCCATAATTTATGCATCAAATCGTGAATGATGTTTAAATTTTTATAATGAATAATAATATTCATTTTCTCTCGTTTTACCAACTTGAATTTATCAAACATGCCAACGAATGATGCACAAATGCGCATGTTGGCTCCCGTCTAACACACAATTTGGGGTTCTTGAGAATCAAATTAGAGAGAAATTCAACAATTAGTAATAATCGGCAATGACCGTCGTGGGCCAGCTGGCATAAATAAAAATAATAAAAAAATTGAAATGAACTGATAAGTGATTCAATATCATAAACAACACAAATCACACCATATAAATAATGAACCCATCACAATTCACCCGAAATTTGGACGAGTTATTGCATTTGTCCAGTCAAAAATATCGTTTAACAACCCATTTGAAGAAAAACTACAGAGAAAATGTGCATTACATTGAGACAAATTCAGCGAACACCCCCAAATCACACGGTGGTCATAACAAAATCACATTTATGCTCACGGAAGAAGCATTTGAAATATTCAAAAATTCAACATGCGAAATCGATACATTGTTGACGTGAGCAAAGAAGTGAAAATTGTCAAATTTGGAATGTGCATTGAGAATCAAACCATCGGATTCATTGCAAATGCATACAGCAATGTCTTGAATGTCAAGCGGCAGCACGTTATGGGTAAGTATCGTGTTGATTTGTATTTTGTTGACCACAAACTGGTTGTGGAATGCGATGAGAATGGACATGCAGACAGAGACCCACTTCAAGAGCAAATCAGAGAAGATTATCTCAAATCGTGTGGAAACAAAATAATAAGATTCAATCCCAATACACCCGGGTTTGACTTGTCCAACGTGTTGAGAGAAATAAACGCAGTGTTGTTAGCTCCGAGGCCGAATTGAGATAAAAGCGCTCCACCCAAATGTGAAGCGCTTTTTTTAACATGCAAATATTGTTCCCGCGCAAAGCAAGATTTCACCATTTGCTCTTTTTTACGTTGATTTTGGGGCCCTTTTTGCCGGAGTTTTTGGGGTCATATGACTCCTCTTCATCATCCGAGTGCAAATCCTTAGAGATTTCCCAGAATTCCTTAGACCCCAGCTTGAACGGGCCGTGTTGTTGCGCCTTGTACCAGAAGATTTGTTCGTGCAGTTTGTTGGATTTTGCATTGTTATTGATGACCAAGCACTCAAAATTCTCGGTGCACTGGTCCATCACCTGACAAAAGCTCTCAAACGTGGGGAACATGCCCGCGTAGTTCTCCCAGATGCGTTTTCGATTGGCAATGTAGGGTTCGCGCAGGATAAACACGTAATCAATGTTCGTGCGCAAATTGGGCGGAATACCAAGAGGATATTGCATTGTGATGACTAACATGATCTTCCAATGACGCCCGTTCATAAAAAGAAGCCGCATCATGACGTCTTTGGTCCATTTGTTGTCGTAGAGACAGTCGTCGAGGACGACAAAGGTGCGGGGGTCGATGGTGGAGCGCTTGTACGTTTCCACTTCCTTTTTCACTTGCTTGAGGACGGCTTTTTGGCGCTTGAGAATGTTTTCGATGATGGCGGTGTTGTAGGCGTCGTGAATAAAGAGCTTGGGGACGTGGGCGGCGAAGAAGCCGTTGCCGGCCTCGGTTCCGGAGATGACGGTGCCGATGGGGATGTCCTGGTGGTGGAACATGAGGTCCTGCACGAGGAAACTTTTACCGGTGTCACGGCGGCCGATGAGCACGATGACGGGGCCCTTGTTTTCATCCGGCCTAAAACTGATGGAGCGCATATCGAATTTGGAGAGTTCCAGGTTCATCGTGTGTCTGGGGAGTTATGACTGAGTCGCGTGGTTGTGTTATGGGGTCCTACAATACAAATAAATAATATTACGAATGTTTAAACGCGATTCAATGAAACAGGATTGGTTAAAGAGATTTTATTATGTGTTGTTGTATGCCTGGTATGCATTGTATGCAGTGGCTCTGCTGGGCATTGCGACAGTGGCACCCGCTTATTTGGACACGCTAAATTCGGTCTTGAAGTATTTCATCATCGGGGTTTTGCTGGTGCGGTTCAATCCGTGGGTTAATTATGAAATGACTGCGTTTGATCGCACGATTGTGTTTAGCGCGGCGTTCTTTTTGCTGGCATCCACTGCGGCGGTGTCGCTGATAACAAATGCGTTGAAACTGCCGAATATGCGTTGAGGGGGGGGGGGACGGTGTGACATGTGTTGGAAAATCACACATCACATAGATAAATTAATTTTAAAATTTATTTATATTAGGAAGAGTGTATAGTAAGACACAAAATCATGAAAGACAACCGCGGCAATGCCAAAACATTGGATGATTTGGAGCAAGAGCTAGTGAAAGAAGCGGTTGAAAACATAGAGGCCAAGATTGGCGCTAAAAAAACCAGCGACCCCAAAATGAAGGACATTATTGCAATTGTGGAGCGTTTCATAAAGAAGCACGAGCTGGTGTGTTATGGCGGCACGGCCATTAATAACATCCTGCCGGAGGAAGCGCAATTCTACGACAAAAAAACGGAGATTCCCGACTACGATTTTTATTCGCCCAATGCGCTCGAACATGCCAAGGATTTAGCCGATGAGTTTTACGAGAACGGGTTCTCCGAGGTGGAGGCCAAATCGGGCATGCATCACGGGACGTACAAGGTGTTTGTGAATTTCGTGGGCATTGCGGACATCACGCAGCTGGATCCCACGCTGTTCAAGAACGTTCGGGCGGATGCAATCAAAGTCGACGGCATCCTGTATGCGCCGCCGAACTTGCTGCGCATGGGCATGTATTTGGAGCTGTCGCGCCCCGAGGGCGACGTCTCGCGTTGGGAGAAAGTCAGCAAACGGCTGGCCTTGTTGAACAAGCATCATCCGCTGAAGGCAGAGGGGTGCACACCGGACAAGTTGATGAAACCGTTCCAAACGCCGAGGCAGAACAAGAACAAGAACCAGAACCAGAACCAGAATCATTTCAAGGAAAGCCCCACCGCAGACGAGATTGATGACACGACAAATGAGAGCGAAGAGGTGCGCATGTTTCGTGCGGTGCGCAATGCGTGCATCGACGAAGACCTGGTGTTTTTCGGCGGATACGCCATTTCACACTATGCAAAGTATTTGCCCGGTTCGGACAAAGCGGTGTTTCAGCAAATACCCCATTTTGACGTGCTGTCGATGGACCCCGAGGCCAGCGCTCGCAAAGTGAAGGAGCGCCTGGAAGACAACGACTTTACGGGCATAATTGTCACCAAGCACTCGGGCATTGGCGAGATTGTGCCAGAGCACTACGAGATTTCAGTGGGAAAGGGAAAGAGCGAACATCCGATTGCATTCATTTACAAACCGGTTGCGTGCCACAGTTACAACGTGGTGCAAGTTGGCAAAAAGCGGGTGCGCATTGCCAGCACGGACACCATGTTGAGCCTGTATTTGGCCATGATTTACACGGACAAACCGTATTACAATGCGGGGCGCATTTTGTGCATGTGCAAGTATTTGTATGACATACAGCAGCGCAATCGCTTGAAACGCGGCGGATTATTGCGGCGGTTCGGAATGACGTGCTACGGCAAGCAAGAAACACTGGACGACATTAAGGCCGTGAAGGCCGAGAAATACCAAGAGTTGAAACGCGACGACCCCATTTACGAGGAATGGTTTTTGAAGTATTCGCCCATGGAGTATTTTGAACACACATACAATGCAAAAAAACACAAGCTGACCGTGAAAAAATCGCCGAATGCGAAAAGCGTAGCGAAAAGCGTAACGAAAAGCGTAGCGAAAAGCGTAACGAAAAGCGAAAAGAAGAGTCCAAGCAAGAGTCCAAGCAAGAGTCCCAGCAAGAGTCCAAGCAAGAGTCCCAGCAAGAGCATAAAGTTGAGCACAAAGAAGGCCAATGCAAAGACAAAGAAGAAAAAATCTAAAAAGGCGAGTGCGTTCAAAGGAATCTTCAAATTGATTGCATAAAAATAAAATATCCACATAGAAAAAATGCAAACTTACATGAAATGGGGTCTATTTGTGCTGTTAATTTATTACATTGCACGTTATAACTACACCCATCAGTCGAAATTGGAAGAGGGGTATGAAAACTGGTCGGCGTGCGTGGAGCAAGGATATCCAAAAGAGTGGTGCATGTTCACGCCGAATCCGATGGAACCCGCACCCGGATACTGCAACTGTGGCGGAAATCGATATGGCAGTTATCACATGAATGGCAAGTGCAACTGTTACTTATACAACCCACAACTGATGCCCATGTATGTTGACAATCAGTTTCATGATTTTTTAGAATAAATAATATGAACGAAACTCTTCGGATGAGTCATCATGCAATGATTCGGGAGAATGGCACACGGTGCAGCAAAAGCATCCGAACCCGACATCGTCATAACATCGGCACACATCGCAGTTCCGCGTGTCCTGCATAATGTCCATGCAATCGAAATCATAACATCTGACACACGTGACTGAAAACATGCCCACCAACACGGTGGCCAGCGGAAAAAAAGGCAACAACATCACAGGCATTGTGTGGATGGAATTGAATTCAATGTATATTACATGAATTTAATTATTTTAATGGGTTTAACCACGCTTCTTGCAACGACGCTTAAATCACTTCAATTCAACCCAAAACTGGCGGGCAACTCGGGAATCGACGTGCCGTAATACGACTCAATCTCCTTCAGCTTGCGGAAATCGCGGCGCGTCACAAAATTCACGCCGCTGCCCTTGCGACCCCAGCGGCCCGAACGCCCGATGCGGTGCAAATACGTGTGCACGTCGCGCGGCATGTCGAAATTGATGACCGTGCTCACCTGCTGAATGTCAATGCCGCGCGCCGTCACGTTGGACGAAATGAGCACGCGGTGCGCCCCGCTTCGGAACTCTTGGTACGCCTTGTCGCGCACCTCCTTTTCCATGCCGCTGTGAATGCAGCACACCGGGAACCCGTCGTTCATCATGGCCTCCGCCAAATCGCTGACGCGGCGAATGCTGTTGCAGTAAATGATGCACTGCGACACGGAAATGCGCGTGAACAAGTCCTTCAAAGTCGCGTACTTGTCGTGGTCCGTCTCCAGAGCCACGTGATACTGGCTGATTCCCTCCAGAGTCAGCATCTCGCTTTTCACCAGGATGCGCACCGGGTCGCGCATGAACTTGTCCGACAGCGAGTGCAACTCCGACGGCATCGTCGCGCTGAACAAGCACACCTGCACGCTGGCGTTCAGCTGCTGAAAAATGTTGTAAATTTGCTCGTTGAACCCCGCCGACAGCATTTCGTCGGCTTCGTCCAACACAAGCATCTGCATTCCGCGCCCAATCGCGGGCTGACGGCGCAGAATGTCGTGCACGCGACCGGGGCAACCGATGAGCACCTGCGGCCCGTTCGCCTTCAAATCGGCGACGTCGTCTTCCGTGGAGGTTCCGCCAATGAGGAGCTGCACGTTGAGACCCGTCATTTGGGTCGCCAGGTCCTTGACCACGTCGTGAATCTGCTTGGCCAACTCGCGCGTGGGCGCAATAATGAGTGCCTGCGGCTGCTTCACGTCCAGCCGCATTCGGTTCAGCACGCCGGTTGCGAAAGCACCGGTCTTGCCACTGCCCGACTGCGCTTGGGCAATGACATCGCGGCCGTCAATGATGGACAGAATGGACTTCTGTTGAATGGGGCTCGGCTTTTCAAAACCATAGCCGTATATGCCACGCATTAGCTGCGTGTTCAATTCGGGTATATCTTCCCACGCCTCGAATTCACGGGCCGGGGTTGCGGGGGGTGCGGGTGCGGTCATAATCTTAAATGGGTGCGCTGTTTCAGAATGCAACGGTGTGTTTAAGCCATTTTTTAATTATTTATGTTTTTTGAACCTCAACAACCGTTGCGTTCGCGCTGGCTTAAAAAAAGGCACCACGGGGCTGTGGAATTCAACTAAGAATATTTTAGATGAAATGAATATAAACAAAGCGCGCAAAATACAAATAGTTTCAAATCCGAATTTCAATGACAGACGCAGTGGTGCAAACAACGCCGGTGTATCAGATTTCTGATTTTGAGGCCATAAAATGGAACGGGTTTGAATGTGAGTTGCCGCAGCAAATGATAGATTTGATTTCGAGAATAGCCGACCAAGTGGGTGCGCCATCGTATGTTAAGACGCCCGTCTTTCCAAAGCGCGACAAGACCGAGGAACCGGGGGCGCAGGGTCAAGGGCAGGGGCAGGGGCAGGGGCAGGGGCAGGGGCAGGGGGCTGCTGTGCGCAAAAAGCCTCGCAATGCGGCCAGCGAAATAACCGAAGACGACTGGGAAACCATTCGCTCGTTTCAAGCGACGGAGTTGAAGAAGCGCCAAGGCATTGACGCGCACTTGGACGGCATCCGTTCCGACTTGAACAAAATCACGGAGAAAACGTTTGACGAAGTGTTTGCCGCGCTGTGTGTCCGCATCGACGAGCTCAAGGACGAGCCGGATGCATCGCTTTTGATGACCGTGGGGGAGGCCATTTTCAACACGGCCAGTTCGAATCACTTTTTTTCAGCAGTGTATGCCCGCCTGTTTCACCAACTGTTGCAAAGATACAACGGCGTGTTTGAAACCGTATTTCAGTCGAATTTCAATCAATTCATGGGTCTCTTTAAGACCATAGAACACGCAGATGCGAAGAAAGATTACACCCGATTTTGCGAAGTGAACAAAACAAATGACAAGCGGCGCGCCATGAGTCTCTTCATCATCAATTTGATGAAGGTGGGTGTCATTTCGCCAATGCAAATACTGGACATTGTGCAGCAACTGCAGTCGCTCATGCAAGAGCACATGCGTCAGTCGGACCACGCAAACGAGGTGGAAGAGCTCACCGAAAACTTGTTCATCATTTTGAAGGACGCGCACCAACATTTGAGCCAGGCGCACAAAGAGGAGTGGGAGGCGGTTGTGTTGGAGGTTGAATTCAACAGCAAGTTGAAGCCAAAAAATGCAAAGTATCCGAGCATCACGAACAAGACCATTTTCAAGCACATGGACATCATGGACGAACTGAAAAAAAAGAATTAGCAGAGCGTGGCACGATGAACCAATAAAAAGTGTTATCCTGAAATGAAATGAAATGAATGAATCAATCATTGTAAAAAACATAAAAACAATTCAATCATTGTGTTTATGTTTATGTTGCCTGCGTGAAAACCGAGATGGAACGTTCGCCGTCGCTTGAATTGTGCATAGAAACCGAAAACAGTCCGAAACAGCCGCAGTCATTGGAGTCATCCATGTCAACGTATGACAGCATGATGCAAATCCTGACCGATGAATTGAATGACGGACCCGGTCCCGGCGCAACTGACGTTGAGTTCGAAGACATTGATTTTTTCAACATGGATTGTGCAACGGCAATGTCATTCGACTACGAGATGAACTACACAATCAAACAGTTGAAGCACATCGCCGGATACTATGGAATAAAATGCAAGAGCAAAAAGGCAGACATGATACAGGACATTGTTGCATATGAGGTTGACAATGCAAATTGCGACATTGTTGGTAGACGAAAACGACTATTTCATTACATGACCGCGCTCAAAAATGACGAATATTTCAAATCTTTCATTCTCATATGAATATAAGAAAAGGGCATTGAATGTGTTTAAAACAAAATATAAAAGTAATTGAATAAACTAATTGTGGAACGGTGTTCAGATTGCAATAATTTGACATTGAATTTGTATGAGTGCAAAGGAAGAGCACGCGCGAAATGTGGAAATTCACAAAATGACGCGATTGCACAATGAAACCTCCAAAAAAAACATTGCATTGGAGGCAGAGTGCGCCAAGTTGAGAATTGCGACAAAAGATGCGTTCGACAAATGCGCAACAATGCGCGAGACCATGTCAAAACAATACGCCGATAAAATGAACGAGATTCAGCTCGAGTTTGAAAATGAAAAAAAACGATTGAATGAACAAGCCCAAAAAGACATTTCTTTTCAGCGCGCGCGTCATTTGGATTCAGTGAATGATATTAAGCGACAACTTGAAACGATGTACGCCAACAAAATAAATGAAAACAATGCAACGCACGAAGCGTTCATGCAAGAGTTGAAAAAGGAACGCGAGCTATTGAATGAAGAACGCGAACGTTCCAGGATGGACGCGGAAGAACAGCTTGCGCAATTGGCGCAAGACCGACGCCGGGCGAAGATGGAACTGGAAGAAGCACACCAACTGGCAAAACAAGAATTGGATGAGTTGCACGAACGCATCAAACGTGATGAACAAGACCACGTGATTCGTCTAGTATTGGAAATGGATTCCGACCGTGAAAAAATGAAATGCCAGTTGAAAGAAGAACGCAATGAATTGGTCAAACAGCTGGACAAAGAGGACATGGAGAAGCGCAAAAAACATGACGATGAAATGGCGGAAATGAAAAGGCAGGCTGAAGCCGAACACACTGAAAAAATGAACAAGGTGGAAGCCGAATTTCAACGAGCGAACGATGAATGGGACAAAGTCAGGCAAAAGCAAGACGACATTTCCGCGTGGCACCGTGAATTGGAAGAACAGTTTAAGAAAAAGGAAGAAGAACAAATTGCGCGACACAATGAAACAATTGAAGAGTTGAAGAAGATGGAAGAAGAACAAATTGCTCGACACAATGAACGAGCGCAATATTTGAAGAATGCAGAAAAAGAACAGCTTGCCCGATTGAAACAAAAAGAAGAAGAGCAGCACCAGCGGTTTTTAAATGACATGAAATTAATCAATGATGAGCGAGCACTGATGAATGAGGAGCTAACACGAATGAACGTGCAATTTGACGAGGAGCGCGAACGAATCAAGCGGAATGAACACGAACATCAAGTTCAGTTTTTAACACAAATGAAATTGGAACGCGAAAAAATGAAATGCCAGTTGGAAAGGGAAAGACAACTGGCACAAAATGATGCTGCCGCCGAGCGCGAGTTGAATGCACAGACGTTGGAAAAGGCCTCCCAGGCGTTGGATGACAAATTCAATGCACGCGTGGCCGAAAACCGCGCCGAACACAACCTGCTGTTGCAAAAATTAAACCAAGAGCGTGACCAGATACAGCACCATGTCGATGAATTGTGTGAGAAAAAGAAACAATGGGAATTGGAGTCCAGCAAGATGAAGGCGCGCCAGTTGGAGTTGAAAGAAGAAAAGGAAAGGGTTGCAGAGCAGGCGAAGAAGGACGCCGAGTTGCAACGCCGGTCAAATGAAGAAGCGCTGGCTGAAAAGAAGCGAGAGAATGACGAGCGGTTTGCTGCCATTCTAACTAAACAACGGGAGGCATTTGATGAAGCAATGCGAAAATTAAACGACACCCGCGATGAATTGAAGGAGATCGATTTGCGGCGGGAAAAAGAACACACACAGTCAATGAAACAGATGAAAATAGACATTGCGGCTGACATAAAATCCAATGCTGATGCGCTTGCCAAGGCAAAACAGGAGCTGGAAACCAAATTCAATGCGGAAATGCAACAATTGAATGAAGAACGTCAGCAAATACAGAAGCGACTGAGCGAAGAAAGAGAACGCAACAAACGCGATAACTTGGAACGTGAAAAACTCGGCGCAATGCAGCTCCAATTGGAAAAGGACCGCGTTCAATTGTTTGAACAAGCCAAAAATGATGCAGCTGCCCAGCGCAAATCAAACATGGACGCGCTCGCGCAGACAAAGTTGGAATATGAATCCCGGTTCAATGCAATGGTGAAAGAACAAAATGACACATTTAATGCCGCAATGAAAAAATTAAATGAGGAACGAGAACAGCTAAAACGAGATGAAATCGCCATGAATGCATCACTCCGCAAGAAAATGCAGGAATTGCATGAGGATTATCAACGAGAAAAAAATAAACTGATTGAAAACATGCAAAAAGAGAATGAATTGCAACTCAAGAACAATGCGGATGTGTTGGCCGAACAGAAACGAGAGCAAGATGCGCAATCAATTGCAATGGCCAATAAACGGCGCATTGAATTTGAGGCGGCAATGCGAAAATTGAACGATGACCGGGCTAAATTTCAAATAGAGCATGAATTGCTACTCAAAAACAATGTGGATGTGTTGGCCGAACAGAAACGAGAGCAAGATGCGCAATCAATTGCAATGGCCAATAAACAGCGCATTGAATTTGAGGCGGCAATGCGAAAATTGAACGACGACCGGCGAAAATCAAACGACGACCGGGATAAAATGCAAAAAGAGCATGAATTACAACTCAAGCACAATGCGGATGTGTTGGCCGAACAGAAACGAGAGCAGGATGCGCAATTTAATGCAATGGTCAGCGAACGGCGCATCACATTTGAGGCGGCAATGCGAAAATTAAACGATGACCGCGATGAATTGAAGGAGACCGATTTGCGGCGGGAAAAGGAACACATGCAGTTAATGAAACAAGTAAAAATCGATCTTGCGGACGACATAAAATCCAATGCGGATAAGCTTGCACAAACAATCCTGACATTAAAACAACAATTCAATGAAGAGCGAATCAGATTAACTGCCGAATTGGAAACAAGCAAAATGCGAGACTTGCAACTGGAGTTTGACAATGAGCGCGAACAGTTCACCAAAGAGAAAATGCGGATGGTTCAAGAGAAACGAAAAATGGAAGAAGAAATGCGCAACATTCGCAAACAGATGCAAGTGGAGTTTAATCATGAGCGCGAACAGATGCAACTGGAGTTTAAGAATGAGCGCGAACAGATGCAACGGGAGTTTAACAATGAGCGCGAACAGATTGCCAAAGAGAAAATGCGGGCGGTTCAAGATAAACGAAACATGGAAGAAGAAGAACGCAACATTCGCGAACAGTTGCATGATGTGGTGGCCGAAAATGCAACGCACATGCAGCTCATTTACAACATAAATTTTAAGGACAAACGAGTTGCCATTTACTCACATTATTCCGCTTCAAATGAGGTTGAAAGCTACAACATGTTGACAGTGGAAGGCATTCGACATTATTTTGATTACATCATTGTTCTAACAAACTGTCCAAACAAATGGAACATGCACTCCCCGAATCACAACAAAATCTATTTATTGAACTACAACATGAAAAGCGATTTTCGCAACTATGGCGTGTTTATAATGCAAACCGAGCTCAGTCTGAGAAATGCGTCATGCATGTGTTTGGTGAATGATTCATTTGTGGTGGTTGACGTGAACGCATTTGGTCGAACCATTAAACGCATATTTAACAATGAGTTGGCGTCATATGATTTTATTGGGCTCACCAGCAGTTATGAAAATGTGTTTCACATGCAGTCATTCTTCCTGCATTTCAATGCATCCACGCTGAACCATGTCATGGACTACTTCAAAACGCAGGGTCTTCCCGACAATCACGATGGAGCCATTTCCAAGTATGAGTTGGGAATTTCAATGCATTTGATTGATAATGGATTTTCGCAATTTTCATTTGTGTCCAACAATGACATGAAATATCCTCTCAACACCACATGCGTAAAGTGGTCGGAAGTTTTGAATGTAACTGGCATAATCAAGCGCCAGCACTTTTTTAAAAGATATGCATACAAATCCATGACGGACCGCGACATTTCGGATGTTGCAGAAAAATACTCATACAACAAGCACTTCATTCATTTTTTGAAATACAATAATATCCGTTATGTGATAAATTCAAATTCATGATGATGTCATTTCCATATTCCGTTTGAACACCTGAAATTTATTTGTATAAATCATGTATAAAGCAACATAAACGCAATTTTAAACACAAATGCTTCAGCAATTCCATGATATCAAACATGTCATATACATCAACCTTGATTCGCGAATAGACCGTCGCACCCATTTCGAGATGGAATTCAACAAAATTGGACTGCAAACGCAAAGATTTCCGGCCATTAAAAAGGCCAACGGTGCAATAGGATGCAGCTTGAGCCACATTGCATGCTTGGAACTCGCCATTAAAAACAACTGGGACCACGTTCTTATATGCGAAGACGATGCAACCATCATTAATCCGGGACAATTGGTGTATCAAGTTAATCAGTTTTTTAAAAATTTCGGAGACAATTGGGATGTCCTTTTGTTGGCCGGTAATAACTACCAACCGTTTCGCCAAATGTCGCCGGAGTGCATACGCGTGGGCAATTGTCAAACCGCAACCTGCTACTTGGTGCGCAATTCTTATTTTGAAACATTGTTGAAAAATTTTAAGGAAGGGTTGCGTAATTTGAAGATGCCAACTGACGAACCGCAATATGCAATTGACCAATATTGGAAACATCTGCAACGTCTGCATCGTTGGTATTTGATTGTGCCCATTTCAATCATTCAGCGTTCGGATTACAGCAACATTTCCAATCAACATGTCGATTACAGAAATGACATGTTAAATGTGAATAAAAAATGGTACGGGTCTTAAACAATCATTTAACCCACCGCGGCAGCTCCATCATTTGAAAGCGCATCTGCTCGTTTATTGCTGTCGCGATACACGTGCTTGAACTCAATTTTTGTGAAGGTGGATGCCAAATTTTTGGCGCGCCCATGCAGTGGAATGAGTTTAGGAGAATTGACCTTGTATTTCCCCTGCATCTGGCGAATCACAAGCTGACTGTCGCCACACACACAAAGCTCCGTTATTCCGCGTTTTATCGCTTCATTTAGTCCCAGTATAAGACCCGTGTATTCTGCCTCATTGTTGGTTGCGGTGTGTCCAACAAACGCAGATTCTGCAAACACTTCAGCACCATCCTCGTTGTAAAGCACTGCACCTGCCCCGGCACGTCCGGGGTTTCCTTTGCTGCATCCGTCAAAGAAGAGGGCATGCATTGGTGGTTCTGGTTCTGGTTCTGGTTCTGGTTCTGGTTCTGGTTCTGGTTCTGGTTCTGGTTCTGGTTCTCATGAGTGCAGATGTCAATCAATTTTTATTAATTTTCAGGTGAATGATGCAAATGATGCAAACAACTGACATATGATTGACATGTAATTGACATATAATTGACATATAATTATAACAGTGTGCATCATTTAAAAAAATCAGAATGTATCATAATAATCACCACTTAATATATATAATACATAAATCCAATGACCATGAAAAGTCTAGACGACATACGCCATGCGCTCTACATCAATTTGGATTCGCGCGATGACCGGCGCGAACACGTGGATGAGCAGTTGGCTGCACTCAAGGATGGAATGCACAACCTCGCACCAGAAAGATTTAATGCCATTAAACATGCAAATGGTGCGGTCGGTTGCAGCATGAGCCACATGCGCTGCATTAAACTTGCTCAAGAGCGCGAATGGGACCACGTGTTGATTTGCGAGGATGACATTCTGTTCACAAATGTTCCACTGTTTTTGACACAGTTGAATAAATTCCTTGCCACGGTTCCGGATTGGGACGTGGTTCTTTTGGCTGGAAACAACATTCCGCCGTTCCAGGTCATAAATGATGCGTGCATTAAAGTGAGCAATTGCCAAACAACCACCGCCTACATTGTGAAACAGCATTACTATGATAGACTTATCGTCAATTATCGCGAAGGCATCAGCCAGTTGATGCGCAACCCCACGCAGAGAATTAATTATGCGATTGACCGGTTCTGGTTTGATCTGCAGCGCCGGGATGACTGGTTCCTCATTACGCCGCTCAGTGTGGTTCAGCGTGAAGACTACAGCGACATTGAAGAGCGCGTCACAAATTACAGTCATTTGATGCTGGACATTGACAAGGAAGCCTTCATTCGCAAGATGATGGAGCGCCATCAAGCCAATCAACTCATTCAACCCAGTCAAATAATGCAACACAATAAGATGATTCCACACACTCAGATAAGCCAACCCATGCAACACCAGACCGACAACAATAAACCGAATGTGCAACACATTCGCATGCAATTAAAAAAATAAAAAATAAAGGGGTTCAAGGAGATGGCGGAGTTCCCGTTTCAAACTCGCAAATTAGCCGAGGAGTGGTTGAACTATATGTGTAGTGAGTTGCATGACCAAATTCGTATTTTGAATTCACATTTTCTGGAAGTTGGTGTTGTTGTTGTTGTTGTTGTTGGTGTTGTTGTTGGTGTTGTTTCTTTGTCGAATCCGCTGGTTCTTTCACAAGTGGTTTGGTGTGGTTGTTGTGGTGATTTCGAGGACTGCAGCAACAATTGTAGAGAGAAAATGGTTCCATAGTTGCACTAGCATTTGCACTCGCGTTTGCGGAATTATCTCCAATGGCTGGACTGTCTTTTGGTGTCATGCTTGGACTTGCGGGTCCCAGCACCGGACTTGCATCCGGACTTGCTATTTTTTTGTAAATGATAAACATTTGAATTTGAATATGGATTTAAACGTTTTTTCAATCATGTAATACACATTGATTAAATTTTTTGCCAACAAAATGGCCACAACGTCTGATGCAAACATCACATTTTCAACTTGCTGGTACAACTTCAAGGCCAAGTTCGATTTCAACACTTACGCGCAATGGATTCGAAACATGTTGTCCAATGTGAATTCATACAACCTTGTCATCTACACCGACGCAGCAGGACAAGCCGCGTTTGATTTTAACGCGTATGCCGCCGTGAATCCGCGCATTCGCGTCATCATGAAACCGTTCGAGTCTTTCCGCAACTACGCGCTTAAAGACATGTGGATGGCCAACCATGAAAAAAATGCGCATTTGAACAAGCTGGTGGACTGGCGGGTGAATGCGCTGTGGTCCGAAAAGGTGCACTTTGTGAATGAGACGGTTTCACAAAAGTATTTCAACACGGATTTTTACGGCTGGTGTGACATTGGATATTTCCGAGGGCGCACCAGTGGTCCAAATCATTACCGAGACCTGCCCATGACGAAGCTGCGCGACTGGCCCAACCCCGACAAAATTGCGGTTCTTAATCCCAACAAAATTTATTATGGGTGCGTGAACAACGATTGGGGCCAAATTGAGCACTGCATTCGAACCGTGAATGCAATGCAGCCGCTGGAACCGCGCATCAATTACATCGCCGGTGGGTTCTTCATGCTGCACAAGTCAAGGGCGGAGTGGTGGGCGGTCACGTATGACGCTAAGCTGCACCGCCAGTTGGCTCAAGGACGCATTGTGAAAGACGACCAGCAAATCATTGCAGATTGTGTGTTTTCAAAAGACACGCAATCCAATTTTCACATCTGCCGCGAAGAAGGGGGCAAGTATGATGTCTGGTTTCTGTTTCAACGCACGCTTCTTTGAAAACGTGATTTCCTTGATTTCGTTGATTTCCTTGATTTACGCTTGTTCCTTTTGTTCCTTGATTTCCTTCTTTTGGAACCACCAAGTGCTTCATATGGTGGAAATGAATTCGGCAAATCAGTAGTGGCCGATGGCTTGTGTGAAACCCTTTCAAGAAACTGCATCAATGGGCTTGGTTCATGTGGTTTTGGTTTCCCGGGCAACAATTTGTTAAATTCGACTAAAAATATTCTTAACATTTCAAGTTTGGTGTTAATTATTCGCACCGTCTTTGAAATCATGATTTGTTCTTGAGGAGGCTGAATTTCATATGTGTCCAATAATTTCCATTTTTCCTTTTGCAGTTCAGCATTTATTTCATTCAATTCGCCATCCATTTCTTCAACTGTTTGTGCGTGCGCCACAATCACGTGAATTGAAACAATGAATTCAGAGAGTTCTCGGATTGTTTGTTCCACTTCCATTGGATTTAAACCAATTTCTGTGGCATTTTCTCTCGTAAACATGTCAACCAACACCATCGTCTGGTCTTGCCATTTCTGAATGAGTTTGCGCGCTTTTTCTTCATTTGAAGAAGCCGAGGTTGGTCGCGACATCTTTTTCAAAAATCGTCCTTATACATTTGCAAACACATTATTATTTTGAACGCACAATTGATTCATTTGCGACGGGTTATGGATTTTCGTTTTTTGCTAGTGCGACCGCGTTTTTTGCCGCTAACCCTAGTGCGTTTTTTGCCACTACGTTTGCACCTGCGACCACCAAGTTGTTCATGTGGTGAAAATGCGTCAATCGTGATTTCGGCTTGACGTGCAGGTTCTTTGCGTGCATTGGCCCGAAGAGCAGCAATGTCATCATCAGGTATCTTTTGTAAAAGTGAATTTACCATCTCCATTTTTTCTTTAATCCAATGTCTTTTTATATCAATTAAATCATTTCCTCTTGAAAAACTGCTGGGTTTCGGAATTTTCTCATATTCAGATTTAAGATTGTCCAAATGTTGTTTCAATGTATTGTATACATCAGGCAACAACCGTGGATCATTATTATTTCCAAGAATCATAAAAGTGTTTTTCAGTTCTTCACAAAAAACAATAGTTTCTTGTGCTAACCTAATTGTGAGTTCGGCATTGGTTATCCGAGCAGAACCATCATCGGGTTCGGACAACGCATTTGTCATAGCCCAATCCACTGGGTGTTCTTTTTTCCAATGATTAGCTTCAGTGATTTCACTTTCCGCTTCTGTAATTGCATCATTACACTCATCATCCTGTTGATTTATTATCCGAGCGAATGAAACCCACAATTCGGCATTTTGAATTTGGTCACTCATCTTTTTCAAAAAATCGCCTTATACAGTTACATCAATATTATTTTTTGAAATCATGTCGTCGCACAAACTTTCCAACTCCGGCAGCGGCGAGTGCATCCCCGCCGCGTTCGGGTTATACACATGCTCCATTGCGAACGCGCTTGCTTGACTCACGGTTGGAACGCGGAAATCGCTTTCGTACACTTTGAGCCAGTGTGCAAAATAGATGTCCTCGGGCGTGTCATTGCCACTTTTGTATGGATGTCTGCGCGCAATCGCCATCATGGCCCGCACATTCCGGAGAGAAAGGCCGCCGTTTCCCACCGTGAGTTGCACATGGCGATTATTTGGAGGCATCATGGCGCACATGCCGCCGTTCGCCCAAGGCGCGCCCACGTAATCATATTTCAAAAACGAATCAACTGCATCGCCGCCCTTGAGCAGCAACGTGTCCGTCTGAAACATGAGCGCATGCTCGCAATTGAAGCACTTCCACATGGTCTCCCAAAACAGGGGGTTGGCCACCATGGCGCTGTATTCTCCGTTGGTTAAATTTTTCTGTGCCATGCGGACGTAATGAACGCACTCGTCCGGAAACACGTCTTTTAACCCCTCCTTCACAAACCTCTCGTTGTCGGGGCCGTGATACACGATGAGCCCCCATCCCGTGTGTTGCAGCAAATACATGAAGTTTTTTATGACGGGAATCAGGTTTTCATGCTGGCGCGGCTCAATGATGACGCAGAACTTGCGCACAGTGTGTTTTGGTCGCATGTGCTTGAATGCATCGGCGCCCAGGGATTCAAACCGCTTCAGATATTCAATCCATTTTTTAGTAATCATTGTCTTATGTCAAACTGCACCTATTTAATTCGCGATGTTAATTGATGTTGATGTAAATGAATATGTCCGTTGTTTTTAATTATAAATTTCAAATTGATAATTAAAATTGCATAGAAATGCATTAAAAATGAATGGTGTCGTGTCGCCCATTTAAAAGTCGGGACCGCCAGTAAATGCGGCAACTTCTTTCACCATGGAACCACTGGCAGAGTGCTCATCGAATTGTGCGATAATGTAGAACCCCAGCAAGGATGACACATACACCAGGAGCCCATCGCGCAGCAGGAATTTGAGAGGTTTGGGCTGCTGCGGCGAATCTTCGTCTTCTTCGCTGGATTTGGTGGATGCAAATCGCATTTCAATGAATTTGGCTACCAAAAACACAAAGGTGATGATGCCGCTCACAATGTAATCGTTGTTGTGCATCTTGAAGTTTGCTAAAGTATATACTATAACCAAAACGAAACAATTGGCCATTTTTACGAATTTCGCATTCAATTATTTATTTCACTTTCGGAATGACTCTTCAAACCGATGCATAATGACTCGCATGAATCCCATGGTCTAATACACATTTATGCGATTTTGCATTTAGCACTGGAATTCAAGCAAGGATTTCAATGTCATCCAGTTCAGGCGCGTCGAAATTCAGCCTTCGCGCTGGTTCTTCCATCGGGTGCACGTCAAACACGTCCAGCTGCACGTCTTCTCCGATTTTCAGGCGGTCCAACTCGTCCTCGTCATCTTCCTCCTCTTGCAGTTTGCGCTGCATGTATCTCTCATTGCTAATTTGTTCCAACCTCTCCTCCGTCTTGGGGGCATGAATCATGTGCTCCGAGTTGTTCATGTCAATTGCGCTGTCCATGTCGTTGAATTTGATGGAAGCAGTTGAAGCTGCTGAAGCCACGGAAGCCACGGAAGCTGCTGAATCTGCGGAAACAGTTGATGAAGCAACCGACGGAAACGCGTCGGTCTCAAACCCGGCCGCGATGATTGCAGCATCCGTCGATGCATTCGGAGCCGGACTTGCGGCTGGAACAACCGTGTTGGATGGCTGCTCGTCCAACACCGGTTCTTGAGAGATGACCTCCTCCTTTATTTTGATTTCGGTGTGGTCCTCTATGGTTTCATCCATGTATGTCTTAAGTATCATTTCAAGTGGAATGCTCTCCCGAATGCTGTCCAGAATGCACTCCTTGATTATGATTTCCGTTTCTCTCATGTTCTTCTGTGTGGTGAGGGGAGGAATGCCGCGCTCAAACAAATACACATTGGTGTACAACTTGCGCGCGCAGTGCACGTACACCTTGTGAATGAATTCATTCAGCTGCGGCACGTCAATGTCCACCTTCTTCTGCTTGCTGCCCACGCGCATGCACGTCAAGCTCTTCAGCTGAATGATGTGGACGCACGTCACCAAGTCGGCCAAATACCCGCACCCGCTGCGGTCCACAATCCGCTGCGTCTCCTGGGCAATGATGGTTGCGTTCCACTTCGGCACGCGCGAGAGAAAGTTCTGAAACGTCATCAAATATTTCCCCGTCTCGTTGTTTTGCTCGCACAGTTTCCACGCTTCATCGAAAATGGAGCGAAACCCCTCCGACATCATTGGCGCTAAAATATTGACCAGGCGCGCGCACCACTCATTGCGCGATTCTTGCAAGCTGGGCAGCGAATAGTCATCCATTTTATTGTTGATTTGTGCGGTGTGCTGTGTGTGTGGGGGAGGGGGTGCTATGATTTAGGGTTTTACATAAATGCTATATTTTCTAAACTGGCATCAGAACGAAATAGCATGAAATGCAACATGAACAACATCAACAACTTCTCGTTTCTAAATTCATGGCGCACTTTTTGAAAGGCAATCAGTTTCTCATATTTTGTGTCCGGCGCAGCGTTGGAATTTTCGAGCCATTTCAACAAGTCAATGCTGCTATAAGCCCGTTCATGCAGCTTGCTGGCAAGTGAAATCAATTCGTTGTACGCGTATTTCCGATTGAAGGACACTTCCTGTTCCAGCCATTCGGTGCGCTGCTGCTTCAACTTCTCGAACGCAAACGTTTTTTGCAGCAAGTGCGTGTGCAAGTTCACCTGCACCCCATTCACAATTGGTTCGGGCACGTGTATTTCGCAAAACCGGGACAGAATCGGACGCAGCAGCTTGTATTTGTCCTCCACCACAATGAAAAACCGGGTGGAATGGTTGAACAACTCGATGCAGCGGCGCAAGGCGGACTGCGCATCCGTCGTAAGCTTGTCCGCATTCACCAGCACCACGCTCTTGAATATCTCTCCATCCTTCAAGTCCACATTTGTTTTGGCAAAGAACTTCAAGTCCTCGCGAATGAAACGGATGCCCTTGTTGTGCGCGCAATTCACGTGCATGACGTAATCCTTCAGCGCCACCTTGTCGTTGCCGTAAATGCTGCGCACAAAACTCCAGGCCAGCGTGTTCTTGCCACAGCCCGACACGCCGTGAAATATGATGTTGGGTATTTTCCGATGGTCAATGAAATGCCGCAGTTTCTGCTTAATGTCGCAGTGGATGTCCAGCATCTCGACCGCAGCAGCAGGCTTCTTCTTGACGACGCGCACGCGTCGTTTCTTTTCACTCGTTTGCATTTAGAGAGAAATTTTTGAAAAAAAAATGGTCGCAAGTATTAAATAAATGATTGCATAATTCCTTTAATACATATTCAATGCCAACATTACAACTATCCGCAAATAATTTACAAATAACTGTCAAAAATTGATTTAAAAATGCGTGCATGGTTTCCCATAACAGAGCACATCCAATGATTTCTTGGGCAAGCGTCGCAAGGCGAAATACATCAGCAACAGCAACAACCGCAACAGCAACAGCAACAACCGCAACAGCAACAACCGCAACCACACCGGCAATCAAAACATCGATACTAACGGTTCCAGATACATTTGCACATGACCTTTTCACATCATCATTTGACCGCAATCGAGAATGCATGGCCGAATTCGAAAAAGAAGAGCAGTCGCAGTGCAGGCCAACTCATATTGTATTGAAGCGCCCGGATGCGCCGACGGTGTTTCCCATTTTCAGAACAACCGACGAAGAATGGAGGTGGATGCAGATGGAAGACGCCAAAAACAGGGCGTATTCCAAAGAAGTATTTGAAGAGCGCATGCAGCAATGGCGCATCAAACACACGTGGCTGCTTCCGCCAATGAAAACCACGGTCTCGCCGGATGAAATGCGCAAAGGGTTTTATGTTGCAACGGACGAAGAGAAGACGGAGGTGAGATACATCACGCCTCACAGCACCAAATCCGATTTGAGCGATGAACTTGTGGAGATGATGTGGTGCCTGGTCCATTCGCGCTCCGACGAGCTGGTTGCATGCAAAACCGTCGCCGAATTCAAAGCACTCTTTGGGCGCAACATTCATCTGGACCCCCATTTGCGTCATCAGCACTTTTATAGTCGTCGCAAGGACAATTTACCGCTGAAAATTCTCTGGCTCTTTTCGCAAAAGTCCAACGTGTTTCCTGGCAAGGCGCGTGCAGGAACCGCACGCTGGACCCAGGACCCGATCAGGAAACCGTCCGACTACGCATTCCGCCGGCCGCCCTTATTTGACCCAAGTGTTTACACCAAGAGCATGGTGTTCTTCTCGTTGCGCGCATGTCGCAAGGACGGCACCAATGACATCATTATCGGCCAACACGGCGGCCGTGAAGAGACCGGTCTTTGCATAGTTGAACGTTTGAAACTGGACGGGGATGCAGCCAAGATTCGTTGGTTGCTGTCCGCAAAACAGCTGCGGGAAATGGAGCGGGTCGTCTTTTGGCCGGAATGCTCCCCATTTCGAGAAGAAAATTACGACAGCGATTATTATTCATCGGATTTTTGAACAATGCAAATTCAAAACAATGCAAATTCAAAACAATGCAAATTCAAAACAATGCAAATTCAAAACAATGCAAACCAAATCAAAACCATATAAATATATGATTTTCATTAGTCACAACCACAACCACAACCACAACCACAACCACAACCACAACCACAATACGCAAACAACGCAATGGTGGATTCCGTAATGAATGCAGTGCATTTATTTCTTTTTTACGCGGGACTCATCATATTGTATCATGCGACAACACGCATCAAATGATTTTGTAGACGACTTGCGTGTCGTGTTGCACCATTTCGGCAATGAGCTGCTGAAACGATGTTTGCGGGCGCCATCCTAACACGCGTTCCGCTTTGGATGCGTCCCCCCAAAGCACGTCCACCTCGGTCGGTCGATAATACTTCGGGTCAATGAAAACGAGGTCCTTGTTGGTGGCCTCGTCGTACCCCACTTCTTCCGCACCGGTCCCGCGCCACTTCAATCGAATGTTCGCCATGCCGAATGCCAGTTCAATCATCTCGCGCACGCTGTGCGTCTCCCCGGTCGCCAGCACGTAATCATCCGGTGCATCTTGTTGCAGCATCCGCCACATGCCCTCCACGTAGTCCTTCGCATTCCCCAGGTCGCGCTTCGAATCGATGTTGCCCATGACGAGGCGGTCCGTCTCGCCGCGCAGAATCTTACCAAGCCCTATCGTGATTTTGCGCTCCACGAAATTGTGGCCGCGACGAACGCCGCCGTGGTTGAACAGAATGCCGTTGGACGCGTGCATTCCGTATGCTTCCCGGTAATTCTTGACAATCCAATACGCATACAGCTTCCCCACCGCATACGGCGACCGTGGATAAAACGGCGTTGTCTCGCGCTGCGGCATCTCCTGCACCTTGCCGTAGAGCTCACTCGTGGATGCCTGATAAAACCGTGTGGTTGAATCCAAGTCATTGTTGCGCACCGCTTCCAACAGCTTCAGCGTGCCGAACGCATCCGTGTCGGCCGTGTACTCCGGCATTTCAAACGATATTTTCACGTGCGACTGTGCTGCCAAATTGTAAATCTCGAGCCGGTCCATCGATGTGTGCGTCGTCTTGATGTGGTTCAAAATTTTGTATAAACACGCGCCGTCCGTCATGTCTCCGTAGTGCAACTTCAGCGCGGGGTGATGAAACAAGTGCTCAATGCGCGACGTGTTCATTGTGGATGAACGCCGGATCAAGCCGTGCACCTTGTAGTCTTTCTGCAGGAGGAGTTCCGCCAGGTATGAGCCATCTTGACCCGAGATTCCTGTTATAAATGCGACACGATGATTGGCGGTCATGTTTTATTTTAGTGAAGGGGAGGGAGAATGCTTTAATACAAATATAAAACAATACCATTTAAATACATTGCATGCTAATCATTTAATTTACATCGGTGGGGGTCAACATCATCATCATCTATATCATCCATAAATGCAACGCGTGTTAGTGACAGGCGGGTTTGGATTGGTGGGTTCTGCGCTTCGCAGCGTGGCTGGCGCGGATTTAAAGTACAACATGACATTTATGTCTTCCAGCGAATGCGATCTAACTGATTATGACGCAACGTTGAAATATTTTCGAAGGGTCATGCCAGATGCGGTCATACATTTGGCCGCAGCAGTGGGCGGCCTCTTCAAAAACATGCGATGCAAGGTGGACATGTTTGAAACAAACATGCAAATCAACATGAACGTGCTGCGCGCGTCGCACGAAGTGGGCGTTTCAAAAGTTGTGAGTTGTCTCTCCACGTGCATTTTCCCGGATGACAAAACCAATGCGGGTGCGATTGACGAGTCCATGCTGCATGCGGGGGCGCCGCATTCGTCCAATGACGCGTACGCATACGCCAAGCGGATGCTGGAAGTGCAGACGCGATGCTATAGAGAACAATATGGACGGAATTATGTGTGCGTCATTCCCACAAACATTTATGGCCCAAATGACAACTTTCATCTGGATGACGCGCACGTCATTCCTGCGCTGATTCACAAGTGCTATTTGGCCAAACAGCATGGACTGCCTCTGGTGGTTGCGGGCAGCGGTGCGCCGTTGCGGCAGTTCATTTTTTCCCGCGACCTGGCGCTGCTTCTCATTTGGACGTTGGAACACTATGATGCAAAACGGGATGAGAGCGACAAAATCGGTTCCGGAACGCTGATTCTCTCGGTGGACCCAGAGGATGAAGTGAGCATCGCGCAAGTGGTGCATCACATTGCGCACGCATTCGAGTTTGAGAATGACATTGTGTATGATACCGCGCAGCCGGACGGGCAATTCAAAAAAACGGCGGACAATTCCAAATTCAAGAACCTTTATGGCTATAAACCGCCATTTGCATTCACGTCCATCAAACGGGGCATTCAGGAAACGGTCATGTGGTTCATTCAAAATTATCGAAATGCAAGAAAATGAGATAAAAGCAATTGAATTCATATAATGCAGCATTCAAATGCATGGCATGAGAGGAAAACAGATTCTGTGCGGCATGTCAATGCCGATTATATTTTCAACCCTGCATTGGGGTGCCGCGCAAATTTATGCGCAGTTTTGCGCACCGTCTGGGTTTCATGGATACCTTGTTGCATTTTTGAACATTGCAAATCCGGTGTGTTCTTACACGCTGCAAGTGATGGACATGTCCAAATACTTCTACAATCAGTCCTGGATTTTCATAGGGGTCACTTCAGTTGTGGCTTGCAAATATTTATATGAAAAATGCACAAACACGACACATTCATTGCATTGATTGTGCGCCATCATTGATTCTAATTTTTTTGCACACATTTGTGAACATTTCAAAAAAAATTGAAAGCTTGTTTTTGAAACCGAAATGAAAGACATCGTGCTTAGCATAACAACCAGACAAACGATTGCAATGACCAGTGTTGAAGAATTTTCCTCCTCCAGTGCCTCCATTGTTCAAAACCAAGACTTGGCAGTCAAAGAACAAGGACAGGAACAAGAACAAGGACAGGAACAAGAACAAGAACAACAGCTTCCAACCCTTGCTGTGAAAAACATGGACGTCATCTTGGTGCAAGACTTGAGTGGTTCAATGGAAGACCAGCGCAATTCAGTTGCAAATGGCATCAATGAAATCATCCACGATTTGCAAAAGCGTTACAGAGCGCCATGCGAACACAAGGCAACCATTCTCGTCATCAAGTTTTCATCCCACGACAATATCCGCGTGGGAGACACTGTGCCAGTGCATGATGTGTCTCTCATTCGCAAGGCGGATTTGCAGTGCGATGGCTTGACTGCGCTGTGGGATGCCGTCGCAATCGCGATTGAGCACATGAACGTGCACAGCGCAAGTGTCCCTGCAACCACTTACATCTTCACGGACGGTGACAACAACGATTCCAGAAACTACACCCAGTCAAGCGTGAATGAAATGATTGCCGACAACAAAAAACGAAACCCCATGCACTCGATTCTCTTCATTGGGTCAGACCCGTCTGCAAGGCGCAACGCAGAGGACATCGGTCTTGACCGAGTGCACTCCATTCAACATGATTCGGACAACACGCCGGTTGCATACGAGGTGTGTCGTCGTGCTCTTGGGCGCTGCGTGTCTGGCGACACTCAAAGCACCGAATTCAACGATGATGACATCGTGTTGTCGGAAACACCATCCGGACCTCGTTGTGCCACTCCGCGCGGGCATGACAACATCAACATCAACCACACGGATTCACAATTCGATTTCGATGATTGCGCCTTTGTGTCGGATGATGTGGTCAGTTCAATGCCCCAAAGAACCGATTCTTCCAGATGAACAAAAAATCAAAACCCAACAAACCCAACACACCAAAAAACAATGTGTGAAACAATATGAAAAATGTTATATACTTTTTTCATTTTCTTATATTGCAACATTTGTATAAAGGTAATCCAAATATTGCAATCATTACACAAAATTACACAAATGTCCGAACCCATTGAGGAATCTCTCGAAGCAACGACTGCAGAGAAAGAAGATGTTGCCGAGGCCAAAGAGTTTTTCGTCTATTTGCTTGAATCGTCATGCAAGCGTGCCACGTATGTCGGTGCAACCGTGAATTTAGAACGGCGATTGCGGCAACACAATAAGGAGATTGCAGGCGGAGCACACGCAACCGGAGCCCGAGTGGCCCGTGGCGAAACATGGCGCCGTGCATGCCACATCACTGGCTTCCCCACCTGGCAAGCGGCGCTGCAGTTCGAATGGCGGTTCAAGCAGCTCACGCGCCGCGAACGTTCCGATGTGAACCAAACCCCGCTGGAACGCCGCCAAGCCGCGTTGCAAAAACTCCTCAATTTAACACAGCCCACCAGCAAGGCAGTTCCTTACACCGAGTGGCCATCCGGCGGCCCCGTCGTGGTGTGGGAATGAACCGTCTGGCTTAAAAAAAAAGCACCATGCGCACGTGTTTTTATTGTTGCAATGTTTTCATGAACATTGCAAAGAGAGATATTACAATATTATAGCAACCATCAACACATTGGCAACCATTTGTGCCCGCCTCTAGATAAACCCGGAAATTGATGCGCGCCGCATTACATCACAGCATACATGGTCTCGCAATTAACATCATGTAAAAGTTCCGCAATTCACCTAGTGCCGCGCGTTTTTTCCCAAAAAGGTAACGACGTACTCATTTTTGGACATACTTTCTTGTCCATTTCTCAGAAATTTTTTGACTTTTGTGCAAAGTTTTTCAAAAAAATAACAAAATTATTTTACAAGATTTGTATTAAAAAACGAGAGCATTATGCAGCGCTTAAAAAAAGGCACCACGGAGGGCGATTTTTTGGTCCAAAAAAAACTTAAAAAAAAGCACCAAAATGCGTGCATTTTTTGGACAAGAGCCTATAAAACAGCCTATAAAATAGGCTAAAATAGGCTATTTTCCATTGAAAAATAGGCTAAAATAGGCTAAAATAATCTGCGTCATCTAGGGAAAAAGCCTATAATAGGCTCGCAATAGGCCGACACCATTTATTAGCAGAAAATATTCAACTAATGTGACAAAATGCTTAAAGCATAAATTTTAATATTTTCATTATATACAAATCTCTCAAATTCATTGCAATGGACACTGAAAAATCTAAATCGAAGTATGTGTGTGATGCATGTGAATATCACTGCAGCAAAAAGAGCCACTATGTGCAGCATTGTGAAACTGAAAAACACAAGCAAAACTATACTAAACCGAATTATGTGTGTGATGCATGCAAATATCACTGCAATAAAAAGAGCCACTATGTGCAGCATTGTGAAACTGAAAAACATAAACATAATTTTAAAAATGAGTCTGTGCAGACAGCCGAAATGAAGACGTTTATGGAAACTATGATAACCATGCACAAGGACATGCTGACCACGTTTGTTGAAACAATAAAAGAAAAACCCGCACAGGTGGCGCATGTCACGCACACGAACAACACGATTCACACCAATCAAATCAATGTGCAGGTGTTTTTGAACACGGAGTGCAAGGATGCAGTCAAGCTGAGCGACTTCATGAAGACGCTGAAAATCACGTTGCAGGACCTGGAATTCACGAAGACGAACGGCATTGTGGAAGGCGTGGGCTCCATCATTGCCAACAATCTGAAGGTCATGGACGTGCACAAGCGCCCCATTCACTGCACGGACGCCAAGCGTGAAACCATGTACATCAAAAGCGACGAATGGATCAAGGACGACATGCACGAACACGTGAAGAAATTCATTTACATGACGTCGTGCTATCAGACACGAGTCATACAAGACTGGATGGAGGCGCACCCGGGGTGGGAGAACAAAGAAAAAATGCACGTGGAGTATCAAAACATATGCAAGGAACTGTATAAGAACATTGAAAGGGATGAAGCAGCTCATCGAAAAATTTTAAAAATCATTGCAAAAGAGACCCACATCAACAAGGCAGACATGATGGAATTGATGAATGTTTAGAATATTTGAAATGGTTGCGGAATGTCATGTGATTTTAATATGTGCATTAAATACAAATATTAACAATGAACTGCGTTTTTTGCGGAACTGTTAAAAACTGTGGCAAATACCTCAACGCAGTGTTCAAAAACATAGAAAAATTGGGAACTTTGTTTGACGATTATGCGATTGTGATATATTGTGACAAATCCAACGACAACTCATACAATATATTGAACGAATACCGAAAAAAAAACCCACGACTCATGTTTTATTTCAATCCAACGCCGGTTTCCAAATACAGAACACATCGGTTGGCTCATGCCAGAAACGCATGCCTCAAAATGGTTTACAGTCAGTTCAATGATTGTCCTTATTTCATAATGATGGATTTTGATGATGTTTGTAGCGAACCGGTGAAGCTTGATGTTCTCGCAAAATATTTGCACGAGGACACGTGGGATGCATTGTCATTCAATAAAACCCCGTATTATGATGTTTGGGCATTGTCCATACATCCGTTTGCAGCGAGTTTTCGTCATTTGGAAAAGATAAACCCACGCGAAAGGCCACTCAAGAATGACAACAAAAAAATAGAAATGCAAAGGTACATTTCCAAAATACTTGCAGATTCAAATGGATTGGTGTCTTGCATTTCGGCATTCAATGGATTTGCAATTTATCGCACTTCCAAATTTGTGAATTGTCGCTATGATGGAACTCTTCGATTGGATTTATTCCCAAACTCATACTTGCAATCCACAATGCAGATTACAAATCATAAATTTAAGTTTGGCGGACATGAATGCACCGCATGGGAAGATTGCGAGCATCGTTCATTTCACATCATGGCAAAAAATAAAAATCAGGCACGGATAATGATTGCACCCGAAATATTGTTTTAGCTGGTGTTGATTCATTGCAAATTACAAATATCCTAAAACGGTTGCACCGCCAACCGGGTCTTGGTATGTGTTTGACTGATTTGGTCGGGGTTTGTTTCGATTGTCTTGTTGCTTGCTGCTGCCCTGTGATTGTTTGCCTTGGTGATGGTACACATTTATGGAACCGCCGTGTTGATGCTGATGGTTGATGGTGGATGCGGTGGCGCTGGTCTTGGATGCAGACCGATGTTTTGTGTTTCGGGGTGGCGGCATGTCATTGTCATCCACGTCTTCTGGTTGGAAGTTTTGTTTGGATGGTGCCTTGTCATTCGAGCACAATTTGTCCATTTTGACAAAGGCAGCATAGTTGAGTGAGCCATCCGGGTTTGTGTAGCAGGGGTCATTGCTGCCACCACCGCCATCATACGTTTTACCTTTTGTTATGGGCGGACAGTAATATCCCGGTGTGCGGCCAGACATTCCCGGGATGGTTTTGTCTGGATCGCTTGGGTCTGGATTGTAGTAAAAACACCCTTCGGCAAAATTGTAGTTGCCATCAGGAAACGGAAGATATCCGTCGTCCGCTGAATAACAGCCAGGAAGCACGCATTGCGTTGTTTTATTTACAATGTGCTTGCACGTGCTGCAATTGGGACCGGAGTCACCGTCGCCACCGTCACCACCGTCATCGGGGCCCGGCATTGGGCCGTCATGATATGCCTTGAACTTATATGATTGATAGTCGCAATTGCTTGGGTTCTCCGGAGTGGGAATGAACCCGGGAGGGTCTTTGGGTTTGTTTGGATTTTTCAACAAGCATATTCCTTCGTATTCATAATATCCGCAAGTTAAACACTCTTCCTCGGATGCGCCTTGTTTGGAACGGTATGCCGGGCAGTATTTGAACTTGTAGTTTGGTTCGCCGTTTGGGTATGTGGCATTAGTGCAGTTTCCATCAAGTGCTTTCATTGGGCGATTGATTTTCATGCAGTTGTCCTTGTTGCATCCCGCCACTGGAATCGGCACGTTGTCTCCTCCCTCGTAGTCGGCGCCAGTGGATGCAACGCCCTTCTTTTTGGTTGTCGTTGCCGACACCCTCGGCTTGCGTGTGCTTGCGTCGGCGTTGGAGTTGGCGTCGCGATTCTCAAATGCCTCTGCCAGGCGGTCATGCTTTTTGAGCATGTGGTCCAGGAGGTGTTGGTTGTCGGAGCTGCCATCTGCCATGCCTGCCGTTCTCGACAAATTGAACTGACCCGCTGCAGTTGGTGCGCCATGAACTGGACGTGAGTGGGATTTGGAGTTGGATTTGGGGTCAAACCCTTCCTGAATCGGCATGACATTCACGTCGTGATTCAAAGGAGCAATTAGTATGCAAATGCTTGCAACGATGAGCACAATGCTAAATAAAACAAAGTAATTCATTTCGTAATATATATTTACAATTATATATTGCAAATATAATTATTTGAAATTTGATAAATCATTGGACATGCACACACACGTGATTGCTGTGGTTGCTCTTCATCGGCAGCAGTAGCTGTTGAGACTCTGCGTGTACGGGTTGTTGCGGAAGGCGTCCAAAATTTCGGGGTTGATTCTCTCGCACTCAATGGCGTTGCGCGGGTAGTTTTGCGGCATGCGCGCCTTGCCATACGTTTCCACGGAAGGCGGCATGTTCACGGTGTTCGGGCCCGGCGCAGCGGCACCCACGTAGTTGTGAGCAGACACGTTCTGCTTGCGCACGCTCAAATTCTCGTCGTGGTTCAGCAGGTTCATGTTGCCCTGGTTCGTCCACGACGTCTGCACCTTGTTGTTGTTGTTGCGCTGGTTGTAGGCGGCGTTGTACACTTGGTTGCCCATGTGCGCGCCATCGCCACCGGCCGCGCCCAGATACTCCACGGCGGTGGTGGTGTCGCGCTGGTTCTCCACCGGCTGTTGGTCGGCAACCTGGTAGCCGGCGTTCGTCTGGCGTTCGAAGTTCAGATGGTTGAAATCCAACAAGGTTGTGGTGGTTTCCTTAATGGTGGTGGGCAGCCGGTCGGCCGGGTTGAACACCGTGCCAGCCGGAACCGTGGTTCCCGCATTCGCATACGCGCGCAGGTTGCCGATGACGTTCTCTTTGCGCGACGGGCGCACCACTTCCAGCAAGGGCGCCACCACGGCGCGAATGGCGCCAAACACGCCACCCATGGGCACCGCATTCGTCGTGGTGCTGCGGTTGTTGTGCAGCACCTTGAACCCGAGCCGTCCGTGGTCCGCAACGGAGGCGGGCCTTTGGTCGGATGCCGACATGTTGATTGCGTGGTGCTTGCTCGGGTCCATCTGCTGCCGCTTGGACTGTTCCACCGCAGGGGCGGCGTATGTGGCCGCACCGTTCTGCTCGGAACCCGGGCCGAAGTATTCGGCAGTTGTGGAGGGACGGTTCACAAATCGGTCGGCCTCGATGGGGCGTGCGGTTTGCGCCTTCTCCAACCCGGTGGTGGTGAGCCAGCGGTCCGGCGTGTTCAAATAAAACGTGTCGGGCAAATACTTCTCCACTTTGCCTTGGGTGGCGGCGCTGGGCGCGTTTTGAATGTAGTAATATGCCGGACCCTCGTGCGTCTCCAACCCGAACGTGAGCTTGGGGTTCGTCTTCACGCGCAGCTCGTCGACGTTGCGGTCCACCCACTTGTCTCGCGCGTCCATGCCGGAATTGAACCCGCCGCTGCCCACGTCCGTGTAGCCCTTGTCGAGACCCGGCGCCACGTGCACCTCCTCCCACGGCTTCACGTTGGCCATGTTGCTGGACGGCATCTGGCGCGACTGCATGAAGTCGCTCGTGTTCGGCGTGCCATACACGTAGTTGTAATTCTCCTGCGGCTTGAACAGCGGCGCAACCTCGGTTTTGCTGACCCACTGCGACCCCGCGCCGTTCATGGAATCCAGCACGGACTCCTGCACATTAGCATCTGCGGTGCGACCCCGGATTTTGGCCCCGAAAAACGGCGCCATGTTGTTGTGCTTAAATTCAGCCGCGTCCATGGGCTTGCCCGTGAGAGACATCACCTGGCGCTTCTGCTGATAATTGTCTCCGAATTGCGTTTTCCCGCCAAAATCGGGGCCGCCATTGGCAACCTCTTCGTATGCGGATTGCTCATAGTACTTGTCCGTTGCGGCATTCGGATTCGGGAAATTGGAGTACTCGTTTGAATCGTAGCCCGTTTTGGGCTTGAAAACGGGATAGTTGTCGGGCGGAACCTCGGCATTTGGCATGTAATTCACCGGCTTGCCCATGTTCTCATAGCCCTCGGCCACCGGAGCCGCAGCCGCCGCAGAAGCAGCTAAAGGTTTGGGATTATTATTCTTCTTCTTTTGATTGGACATGATGTATGCACCAGCCAACCCAAGGAGCGGGATTGCGATTTCAGCCATTGCAAACTATTGTGTTATTGTGTTGATGTTAAATACTAATATATAAATATACTTTTTATTTATATATTGCTATGACTAATAACTTGTGAACGGAACATGAACATTCTTAATCATTCGTTTGGCCGTCTTTCGCATGGCCATTTTTATGGCAGGTGAATAATCAACCGCTGGACTTAGTGGTGGAACAACGTCTTTCAAGGTCGGGAATGCGTCGCGCGCATACCGTTTCATGGTGTGAAAGAAATACACGTAATGTTTGGTGACTGCATAAGCCAAGGGGACATCGGCAGCCACTTTCAAATATGGATTGCTGGCAAACCCCGGCATCAGCTCGGAATAATATTGTTCCACCGGCTCGTCCAGCACAACTTCAACCACGTCGCGGCCGATGTAAAGATACTTGAATCCATCGGACCCAATCTGTGCAAGGAGCGAGTTTCCGGCTAAACCAATGTCGCACACGTCCTTCAACGGCTTGCCATTCCGCGTTCGCTTGGGCAGCCTTGAACCCGGTTTGAGACTGGAAGGCACAAAAAGTTGCTTAATGTTTGCACGATACACCGGTTTGTCTGCGGTAATGTCCGGAGCGTATTTGCTGGTATAAACGGTCAGTCGGTTGCCAAACACGCGCACCACAAATGCCGCACCGCCGGCGTAATGAATCAGGTATTGCTTCCCTGCACGCTTGCGAACAGTTATATTTTTGCACGCCATGATTGCTACACTATGTATGCACTATGCACTATGCACTATGCACTACGCAAATATATAAAATGAATTTGAATACGACCGGCTAAACTGGCGCAGTAAAAATGTTTTTGGGAACTGCCTGCGGTTGTGCGTCGCGACTGCCTGGGGGGCACGCAACCCAGTAGTCTTTTTCCAGGATGCGCGTGCTCAAATTGTTTTGAAACGGGATGCACACGTTCTCTTGCGGGTTCAGTGGCAAGTAGTAATAATGCGGCTGCTCTAAATCGCGAGCGGTCCATGCGGGGTTGGTGGCGCGCGGCTGCTCCACGAACGGCGTGCATGTCGGATATTGAATTGGGGCATCGTTCACTTTCGCAGCGCTGGATTTGTAATTAGTGCAGTCGCGCGAGAGCGGCATGTTGAGCCCGCGCAAGTCATTTTCCAGCTCGACTGCGTTGGTCCTTAAGTTGCCGCCCCAGCCTTGAAGCCGGATGCAGGGGTCTTCCATGTAGCAGGGCTTGTCGCCGTTGCCGGGCACGTTGAGAACGTAGCGGCCAACGCCAGTGGATTCTTGCACTTCCTTGGCAATGCGGCAAGGGTCGTCGTGAATGCGAGTGAAGGCCATGAACTATTAATTATTGGATGATTTATGCTATATGTATGTATATATTTAATTAATTATGCATGAGATAATTAATTATAAATCAATCAATTTGAAATCTTGTCAATTTGTTAATTGAATTTTTCTACAAGTTTTCTACAATGAGAGTTGTGTATGCAGGTGTGGCTGTTGAGCCTAAATTGCCACCAAGTTTGTCATAGAGAGAGAAAACACATAATGTTCCAGCATTTATACCGGTCAAGGTCAAGATAAATGTGTTTGATACGGAAAGCGGAAATGTGCTGCCACCTCGAGACACGATAGAAGACGAATCGCTTGCATCTATTGTTGGCGAAGGGTCGCCGTCTTTGGTAACAGCCACAGCAATGTGGTAAGTTGAGTTTGTACCACTGCAGACCACTGCAGAAGATAAAGTTACTTTCACTGAAGTTGATTGAACCAACAAAGGCGGCGTAGTTGTTGAAGGTATGGGTGCATAACTCGCACTAATCGTCGAGGCGGTGTGAGTTATTAATTGGGAATGTGTATATCTTTGAAAATATGCAAGTTCTTTACTTGCGATGTCATATGAAACAGTGTTAGGAAATACTTGATTCCTGAGGGGATTCACGTAGAAACCAGTGTGTCCTGCATCCAATGGGATACCGGATGCATTCAACACGATGCTTCCTGGAAACTGTCCAGTGGCACCGGCAAAAGCACCGATTGCAATGGCATAATCGCCCTGTGTGGTTTGGCCGGCTTGATAACCAATGGCAATTGCGCCAGTGAGTCCTTGACCGTTTTGACCAGCCTGAGCACCAATTGCAACTGCCTGAGTGCCTTGACCGTTTTGACCAGCCTGAGCACCAATTGCAACGGCATACTCACCTTGACCGGTTTGACCGGCGTCACTGCCAATTGCAATTGCTGCAGTCGTCTGATAGTATTGACCGGCATTGTAACCAAGCGCAACTCCAGCCTCGCCTTGACCGGTTTGACCAGCTAGATAACCAATGGCAACTGCTCCGAAAATTTGTTCAGTTTGACCGGCATTATAACCAATTGCAACTGTGTAATTGCCCTGACCGGTTTGACCCGCTTGATAACCAAGAGCAACTGTGTAATCGCCCTGTTCAAATTGGCCGGCTTGATAACCAATGGCAATTGCGCCAGTGAGTCCTTGACCGTTTTGACCAGCCTGAGCACCAATTGCAACGGCATACTCACCTTGGCCGGTGGCGCCAGCTTCAGCACCAATTGCAACGGCATAATTACCTTGGCCGGTGGCGCCAGCCTGAGCACCAATGTTGATGCTTGTGGAACCAACAGTCCATTTGGCAGCGACTGGGTCCCAATACAAGTAATCACCATAATTGTCACCACTGGCAAGCACATCGGTGTTAAAAGCGATTTCATTTGTGCTTGGGTTGAACCAAAGCGAACCGGTGAAACCGTCAGCTACAGTAGTGGTTCGAACCGGATTCACGTAGAAACCAGTGTCTCCTGCATTCAATGCGACACCGGATGCATTCAGCACAATGCTTCCTCCAACCTGTCCAGTGGCACCGGCAAAGGCACCGATTGCAACGGCATACTCACCTTGGCCGGTTTGACCAGCTCCATCGCCGATTGCAACTGCATCAGTGCCTTGAACAGTGGAACCAGCAAGATAACCGATTGCAACTGCCTGAACGCCTTGACCGGTAAAACCAGCTACAGGACCGATTGCAACCGCTGATACACCTTGACCGTTTTGACCAGCCTGAGCACCAATTGCAACGGCATACTCACCTTGACTGGTAAAACCAGCTTCATCACCAATTGCAATTGCATCAACCCCTTGACTGGTTTGACCGGCTTGATAACCAAGAGCAACTGTGTAATCCCCCTGTGTGCTTTGGCCGGCTTGATAACCAATGGCAATTGCGCCAGTGAGTCCTTGGCCGGTTTGACCAGCCTGAGCACCAATTGCAACTGCCTGAGTGCCTTGACCGTTTTGACCAGCCTGAGCACCAATTGCAACGGCATACTCACCTTGGCCGGTGGCGCCAGCCTGGGAACCAAGTGCAACGGCATAATCACCGGTGGCGCCAGCATTCGCACCAATGTTGATGCGTGTGGTGCCAACAGTCCATTTGGCAGCGACTGGGTCCCAATACAAGTAATCACCATAATTTTCACCACTGGCAAGCACATCGGTGTTAAAAGCGATTTCATTTGTGCTTGGGTTGAACCAAAGCGAACCGGTGAAACCGTCGGCTACAGTAGTGGTTCGAATCGGATTCACGTAGAAACCAGTGTCTCCAGCATCCAATGGGATACCGGATGCATTCAGGACAATGCTTCCGCCAACCTGTCCAGTGGCACCGGCAAAAGCACCGATTGCAACGGCATAATTGCCCTGACCGGTTTGACCAGCTCCATCGCCGATTGCAACTGCATCAGTGCCTTGATCAGTGGAACCAGCCTGAAGACCGATTGCAACTGCACTACCTTGTTGCCCGGTATTACCGGCATTAAAACCGATAGCAATAGCGTTTTGGCTTTGGCTGGTTTGCCCCGCGTTGAGTCCGATGGCAACTGCACCCGGTTTTTGCCCGTTTTGACCGGCGTTTGAACCGATACTAACAGAGTCTGCTCCTTGATCGGTTTGCCCAGCAGAGATACCCATTGCGACTGCATTCTGACCTTGCCCGGTTTGACCAGCTCCAGGACCGATTGCAATCGCTGATTCACCTTGACCATTTTGACCAGCCTGGAAACCGATTGCAACTGTCTCGAAGCCTTGACCGGTAGCGCCAGCTCCAGTACCGATTGCAACTGCTTGAGTGCTTTGACTGGTTTGACCCGCTTGATAACCAAGAGCAACTGTGTAATCGCCCTGTTCAAATTGGCCGGCTTGATAACCAATGGCAATTGCGCCAGTGAGTCCTTGGCCGGTTTGACCAGCCTGAGCACCAATTGCAACTGCTTGAGTGCCTTGACCGTTTTGACCAGCCTGAGCACCAATTGCAACGGCATACTCACCTTGGCCGGTGGCGCCAGCCTGGGAACCAAGTGCAACTGCATAATCACCGGTGGCGCCAGCATTTGCACCAATGTTGATGCGTGTGGAACCAACGGTCCATTTGGCTACTGGGTCCCAATACAAGTAATCACCATAATTGTCACCACTGACAAGGACATCCGCCGTGTTGAGAGCGATTTCATTTGTAGCGGGGTTGAACCAAAGCGAACCGGTGAAACCGTCAGCTACAGTAGTGGTTCGAACCGGATTCACGTAGAAACCAGTGTCTCCTGCATCCAATGGGATACCGGATGCATTCAGGACAATGCTTCCTCCAACCTGTCCAGTGGCACCGGCAAAAGCACCGATTGCAACAGCATAACTACCCTGACTGATTCGACCAGCTCCATCACCGATTGCAACTGCCTCAGTACCTTGACCGGTTTGACCAGCCTGATCACCGATTGCAACTGCCTCAGTACCTTGACCGTTTTGACCAGCCTGAATACCAATTGCAACTGCATAATCACCTTGTTCAGTGGCGCCAGCTTGAGTACCGATTGCAACTGCTGATTCACCTTGACCGGTAGCGCCAGCTGAAGCACCGATTGCAACTGCCTCGAGGCCTTGACCGTCTAGACCAGCGCTAGCACCGATTGCAACTGTGTATTTGCCTTGACCTGTGTAACCAGCTCCATTACCGATTGCAACTGCAAGTTCGTCTTGAATGTTTCGACCAGCAAGAGCACCGATTGCAACTGAGTCTCTTCCTTGACCGGTTTGACCAGCTCCAGCACCGATTGCAACCGTATACATATCTTGAGCGTTTTGACCAGCTAAATAACCAATGGCAACTGCATAAACATCTTGACCGATGGTTCCAGCAAGAGCACCGATTGCAACGGCATGAATGCCCTGACCGGTTTGACCAGCTCCAACACCGATTGCAACTGCTTCAGTGCCTTGACCGATTTCACCAGCCTGATCACCGATTGCAACTGCCTCAGTACCTTGACCGATGGTTCCAGCAAGAGCACCGATTGCAACGGCATGAATGCCCTGACCGGTTTGACCAGCTCCATTACCGATTGCAACTGCAACAATGCCTTGCCCGTTTTGACCAGCAACACCACCGATTGCAACTGCTAATTCACCTTGACCGGTTTCACCAGCTCCAGGACCGATTGCAACTGCCTCGGGACCTTGAGTGATTCGACCAGCTCCAACACCGATTGCAACTGAGCCAAAGCTTTGAGCGGTTCGACCAGCATGAGCACCAATTGCAACTGCGAAATCACCTTGACCGGTGGCGCCAGCCTGAGCACCAAGTGCAACTGCCTGAGCGCCTTGGCCGGTGGCGCCAGCCTGAGCACCAATGTTGATGCTTGTGGAACCAACAGTCCATTTGGCAGCGACTGGGTCCCAATACAAGTAATCACCATAATTGTCACCACTGGCAAGCACATCGGTGTTAAAAGCGATTTCATTTGTGGCGGGGTTGAACCAAAGCGAACCGGTGAAACCGTCGGCTACAGTAGTGGTTCGAACCGGATTCACGTAGAAACCAGTGGCTCCTGCATTCAATGGGATACCGGATGCATTCAGCACAATGCTTCCTCCAACCTGTCCAGTGGCACCGGCCAAAGCACCGATTGCAACAGCATACTTGCCCTGCCCGGTTTGACCAGCTCCATCACCAATTGCAACTGCCTGTTCGCCTTGGCCGTTTTGACCAGCCTGAGCACCAAGTGCAACGGCATACTCACCTTGACCGGTTTGACCAGCCTTGTAACCAAGTGCAACAGCATAATCACCGGTGGCGCCAGCATTCGCACCAATGTTGATGCGTGTATTACCAACGGTCCATTTGGCAGCGACTGGGTCCCAATACAAGTAATCACCATAATTAGTACCATTGTCAATCCCATTCGACTGCGTGTTGAATCCAATTTCATTTGTGGTTGGGTTGAACCAAAGCGAACCGGTGAATCCGGAGTCTCCAGTGGTGGTTCGAACCGGATTCACGTAGAAACCAGTGGCTCCTGCATTCAATGCGACACCGGATGCATTCAGCACAATGCTGTAATCATGCTGTCCAGTGGCACCGGCAAAAGCACCGATTGCAACAGCACAAATACCCTGACCGGTTTGACCAGCTCCATCACCGATTGCAACTGCATCAGTGCCTTGACTGTTTTGACCAGCCTGAGCACCAATTGCAACCGCCTGACTATCTTGACCGTTCTTACCAGCTCCAGGACCGATTGCAACTGACTCTTCCTTCTGACCGTTTCGACCAGCATCAATGCCGATTGCAACCGCCTGACTACCTTGGCCATCTCGACCAGCTGAAACACCGATTGCAACTGCTGAATCATTCTGGCCTGTTAGACCTGCTTGAAAACCAAGAGCAACTGCGTAATCCCCCTGTGTTCTTAGACCAGCCTGAGTACCGATTGCAATTGCTGACTTATTCTGGTCAGTTAGACCTGCTTGATAACCAAGCGCAACTGCGGAATCCCCCTGTGCGTTTTGTCCGGCTTGATAACCAATGGCGATTGCGCCAGTGAGTCCTTGACCGTTTTGACCAGCCTGAGCACCAAGTGCAACTGCCTGAGCGCCTTGGCCGGTGGCGCCAGCCTGGTCACCAAGTGCAACTGCATGAACGCCTTGACCGGTTTGACCAGCCCGATGACCAACGGCAACGGCAGATCCCCCCTGATTAATTTGTCCGGATGCAGCACCAAGCGCAACCGCAAGAGTGCCTTGATTCGTCAAAGCCGAACGCGACCCGACTGCGATGGAACCAACCGCTTGATTCAGGGAACCAGATTGGTCACCAATCGCAATTGAATCGCCGTGTTGTCCAGTTTGACCAGCCCGGTGACCAAGTGCAACGGCATAATTGCCTTGATTTGCTGAACCAGCTTGAGCGCCAAGAGCAACAGCATTGGTGCCTTGATTTGCTGAACCAGCATTGGACCCAATGTGAATCTGTTCGCCTCCTGGGGCCCATCTTCCTGTGTTGCCGGACGGAACCCAGGACAAATAATCGCCATACTTGTGTCCGCTGGGATTTGTGATGATTGGGTCGGCCCCTTTAAACAATGGAATGTAATAGACTCCATTATCAGCACCGTTTGAAAATCTGGTCCGGATAAAATTATTTGAGACTGGTGCATCGGTTGAGCTTGAACCTGGCCATACCGTTTGCAATCCACCGAATCCAACTTCTCTATCAGCTTCAGCAACTGCACCATTTCCAAGCAAAATGCAATTGTTACAATCGTTTGCATCGGTGTTGTGTCCGACCGCAATATTATTCTCTCCATAAGTGTTTGAAGAGAGGGAATTGTTACCGATTGTAATGTTTGAATCTCCGAATTGAGGCCCGTCGTTGATGAAATCGTACAAGGCATTCTCACCGATTGCAATGTTGTTTTCTCCACCGGAGTTGTTATTCAAAGCATTCACACCCACTGCAATGTTGTGTTTTCCATTGGAATTGTTTCGCAGCGCACCGAAACCGACTGCAGTGTTGTTTAGGTTTCCAGAAGCGCTTGGTGGAACGGTGGTTCTCGAACTAAATGTTCCGATCGTGGTGTTTCCACTCAAATCGCTGACATATGGGCCCGATAATTGGTTGAATGATAGCATGCTGGATTTGATTATAATATTACTTAATATAATATTTTAATCATTTTTTCATATATTTTATTTCATTCATGACATTCATGACATTCATGACATTCCTGACATTCCTGACACATTTAATTTGGAACTGGAAATGGACGTTGAAATTTTTCAACCACAAGAGGGTCAGGCATGATGAGTTTCATTTGTCCAAAAAAAGACACATTCGGCAACGTTTTTAATTGAGGAACGACCGGTTTTTGAGTTTCAACTAAATTGGTGGAGTTGATGCCAAACAACGCGGATTCAATATCAATTGAATTGCGCGAAAAAAGTTCGCGCGGCATTTGGCTGGGCATTATGCCCATGCACGGGAGAGCAGGATTGTATGCAGCGCCGGATGCACCATTTCTGTATTCGATGTAATCAAATGATTTCGTTGTCATGCGTTGTTCAAGACAATAGTTTGAACACGTGTTTTTGTTTCTAGTTGATGCCATTTCGAGAGAACCCGGGGATACTTGTTAAATATTCTTAAATGTGGTTGGTAAATATTGATGCAATGATATAATGCTATATAATTATTTTATCATTTAATCACGGGCTCTCATTCACGACCATGCAGGAATACGCCTTAAGCAATTTGTCGCGTGTCGTTTCCAATATGCACCCGTGCTTGAAAGCATCTATCAAACACAAATGAAAAACGTCCATGGTGGGATAAGCAAACATGCAAACCAGCAACATTTCCATTATTGCGTCATCATTTTCCTTCTGTTCATCAGTGGGATAGGCTAAATTAAACCTTGCGTTGTGTGGATGTTGCAAAATCAATTCCTTAAATTCGGGCAACTCATCCACCTTTGTTTTGATGTGTGCAATGGATGCGTTGATGGCATCTTGATTGTATTCAATTAAACCAAACACCTGCAAAAATTGGGCGCGATACATCATGTCCGCATTCACTTCATCGTCCTCGATTTGCTCAAATTCTTTGTATGTGCATACAAAATCCGTTTTGTACATGGTCACTTGTTGGTTGCGGGTCATTGTTGGCTGATGGGTGTGAATGTATGCGGCTTATGCATATTTTGCATCGTTCTATCTAAATGCGTTTTTCATAAATTAAATTTCAAATATAATTTGTCACGAATAATTGATATAAACAAAAGCATTTGAATAAATGAAAAGATGACAACCGCGGAATTTAAGAAAATAATTTCGGATTTTGTGGCCGACATTGCAACCGTGTTTCCCGAACACGCGGATGCATGTGCCAACGTGTACAACATGGACACAACGGAAGTGTATGAGCATTGCAAGCGAACATATGCGCCCCAGTTTTTCAACGTTTTGTATCGCAATGAAGCCGTCTTATTTGCGGAGCCGATTGAGTTGTTGCCCGGTTTGAACTTTAAGATGCTGTGGGAGACCCCGGATGTGAGTGATGCCACGAAAGAAGCGGTTTGGAAGTATTTGCAGCTTGTGATGTTTTCGGTGGTGTCGGACTTGTCGGACACGTCCACCTTTGGCGATGCGGCCAAGCTGTTCGAGGCGATTGATGAGAGCGTGCTCAAATCCAAGCTGGAAGAAGTGATGCAGCAGATGCAGGACATGTTTAAAGATGGGGACGCGGGTGCGAATGCTGGCGCGAATGCTGGCGCGAATGCTGGCGCGAATGCTGGCGCGAATGCTGACGTTGGTGCCGAGTCAAACCCGTCGGATTCCGAACATGCAAAAGGGTTTCCAGCGGGCATGGACCCCAATTCCATGCACGAGCATTTGAGCGGGCTGCTTGGTGGCAAAATCGGGAACCTTGCCAAAGAAATCGCAGAAGAAACCGCAGCAGAGCTCAATTTGGATGCAACCGACGAAGCATCGGTGCAGTCCGTTTTTCAGAATCTCTTCAAGAACCCGGGAAAGCTGATAGGAATTGTCAAGAGTGTGGGGCAGAAGCTGGATGCCAAGCTGAAGTCGGGGGAGATTAAAGAGAGTGAAATCATG
>Ga0222714_10000204_pt1 | contig 70364 bp, 64 predicted proteins | sample C33_3DmetaG_FD_165048 | JGI IMG/M metagenome (GOLD analysis project Ga0222714, IMG submission 165048) | Estuarine water microbial communities from San Francisco Bay, California, United States - C33_3D | ecosystem: Environmental > Aquatic > Marine > Unclassified | place: USA: California... | reverse complement strand
TCAAGGACGCAATCGCCTCTACTCTATGGTGGAGCAGCGTCCTGACTGGTGCATATCACGCCAGCGAGCCTGGGGCGTACCAATCCCGTTATTTGTTCATATCCAATCTGGTGAAATATTAAAGGATCAGGCGGTTTTTGACCGTATCGTGGAGGCTTTCAAAGTAGAAGGCGGCGATGCCTGGTTCTCTTCCCCAGCTCAACGTTTCCTTGGCAGTGAATATAACGCAGAGGATTATGAACAAGTCCAAGACATAGTTGAGGTCTGGTTCGAATCTGGATCAACCCATGCTTTCTTGCTGGAGGATCGAGAAGATCTTCGATGGCCAGCTGATCTTTATTTGGAGGGATCAGACCAACACCGCGGATGGTTCCATTCATCCCTTCTAGAAAGCGCCGGCACTAGAGGACGGGCTCCCTATGATGCTGTGTTGACCCATGGTTTTGTCTTAGATGAACAGGGCCGAAAGATGTCAAAGTCTTTGGGCAATGTCACAGCGCCAATAGATGTCATGAATCAATACGGTGCAGATATTCTCAGAATTTGGGTTGTTTCATCAAACTACGCTGAAGATCTGCGCATCGGGCCTGAAATTCTGAAGTATCAGGCTGATTTGTACAGACGCGTGAGGAATACCCTCCGCTATCTCTTGGGAGGACTCGAAGGTTTCTCTGAAGAAGAGCGGGTCGATCCTGAAAATATGCCTGAACTTGAGCGCTGGGTACTGCATCGCCTTTTCGAAATGGACGCTCTCGTTAGAAAGGCGATTGTTGATTACGATTATCATGGTCTTTGGACCGCACTTCATAATTTTTGTGCCCTTGACCTTTCAGCCTTCTATTTTGATATCCGAAAAGACACGCTGTACTGCGAGTCACCTCAAAGTCATTTGCGACGCTCAAATCGCACAGTGATGGACGCTATCTTTCAACGGCTCACAACATGGCTTGCGCCTATTACTTGCTTCACAGCAGATGAGGCCTGGCTTTCAAGATATGGTGACGGCGAAGGGATTACGGTACACCGACGGACCTTCCCAGAGACTCCTGCAAGTTGGCGGGATGATGCGCTAGCAAGTCGCTGGTCGAAAATCCGAGAAATACGCCGCGTAGTCACTGGTGCTCTTGAGAAAGAACGATCAGAGAAGCGAATTCGCTCTAGTTTGGAGGCGTCCCCCATCGTTTGGCTATCGGAGGACCGTCTTTCTGACCTTGAGGGTGTAGATTTTGCCGAAGTCACTATTGCCTCAACTATCTCTCTGAAAGTTGGTGATGGCCCCGTGGATGCTTTTCGTATTTCCGAAGTGTTTGGGGTATCAGTAGAGCCAACGAGAACAACCGATGAGAAGTGTGACCGATGCTGGCGTCATCTTCCCGATATTGGAACTATTGAGGCACATCCAAGTTTGTGCGGACGTTGTGCTGATGCCGTCAGCAGTTATGGCCACGACACAAAATGAATAAAGCCCAGCGCTCAGGCCTCTTCATGGTAGGGGCAACAATTGTGCTGGATCAATTGACTAAATATCTGGCGTTAGAAGGTATTTCTGCGGCGGAACCAATCAGTATTTTTCCATTTCTAGATCTCAAACTTACTTGGAATCAGGGTGTTAGTTTTGGGATTTTTGGAGGCGGCTCTGTACCTCCATTTGCCTTGATATTGATTGCCATATTAATTTCTATGTTCTTGACCTGGCAGCTCTGGAACTCAAAAAAATTAATACTTGGCATGGGTTTTGGCCTAATTATTGGTGGCGCTCTTGGCAACGTAATTGACAGAGCGATATACGGGGCTGTGATCGACTTTATTTTGCTGAGTTGGAGATCATGGAGTTGGCCAGTTTTCAACGTAGCTGATATGGCAATTTCTTGCGGCGTTGGCCTCATTATCATCGATTCCTTGTGGCCGGGCCGTCGTTCGACTACATGATAGAAAAGCTTGTTTGAAGGTGGGGCTCAACATGCGAAATGTCCTTCGCGTTTTCTTGGTTGGCGTATTGGTTTCTTCGATCGCGGGATGCGGTGGTGTGAAGAAAGAACTCGGGCTCGAGAAAAAAGCACCTGACGAATTCACCGTTGTGCGGAACGCACCCTTAAGCCTACCCCCAGATTATAATCTTAGGCCTCCGAAGCCAGGTGAACTTGGCAATCAGAAACAAACTCAACGTGATCAAGCCCGGTTACTTCTCACAGTGCCCGAAAAACCCGCAAAAGGTACGTCTGGAGAACAAGCTCTTCTCTCCCATTTAGAAGCGTCTAACCCCGATCCAACCATTCGCCAAAAGGTTGATGCGGACGCCAATATACTTGCAACTGATGACCGTGGATTTGTTGAAAAAATGATGTTCTGGCAAAAAAAGAGTGAGCCAGGGACTATCGTGGATGCTGCAGGTGAAGCCAAGCGTCTAAAAGAGAATAAAGAAGCAGGCAAAAAACCGACTGACGGTGATACACCTGTAATAGAAATAAAGCGTTCCACGGGAGGAATTAGGCTGTTTTAATGGTTAAGTTAGCCAGCCGGTGGACGGTATTGGCAATAGCTATTTGGCTAGTGCTAGTAGGTGGCAGTCCTGCCATCGCCGAAGTATTTAAGCCTACTCGATATGTCCTAGAAAATGGTCTCGAACTAGTGGTGATCGAAGACCATCGTCGGCCAGTTGTTGCTCATTTTATTTATTATCGGGTGGGCTCTATGGATGAGGAAAAGGGCAAGACTGGGCTTGCTCATTTTCTCGAACACCTAATGTTCAAAGGCACCGCCAAAGTTGAATCCGGCGCATTTTCTCGCCTAGTCACAAAGCATGGAGGTAGAGATAACGCCTTCACCTCCAAGGACCACACGGCCTATTTCCAGATCATCGCCTCCGAGCAATTAGGACTGATCATGGACATGGAAGCTGATCGGATGATCAACCTGAGCTTCGACAGTTCAGTGGCTGATTCAGAACTTGCTGTTGTGTTAGAAGAGCGTCTGTCTCGCGTTGAAAGTCGGCCATCTGGCATATTCTACGAAGCTCTTAACGCGGCACTCTATCTAAATCATCCCTATCGCCGGCCTATTATAGGCTGGAAACCGGAGGTATCGGCTTTAACCAGGGCTGATGCTTTGGATTTCTACCAGAATTGGTACAAGCCAAACAATGCTGTTGTCGTCATTTCTGGGGATGTTGATCCCAAAGCAGCACTAACACTCGCAGAACAAACTTATGGCAAAATCCCTAGGGGTACTTTACCAGCCAAACTAATTTACCATGAACCAGAACAGACCTCGGCTCGGCGGATAATCCGTGAAGATGAACGAGTCCGACAGGCCACCTTGCAACGCATGTATATCGCTCCAGCTTTCAACGGATCTGCACGAGAACCGTACGCACTTAATGTGCTTTCAGAGGTGTTAGGTGGAGAAACTGGCCTGCTTTACAAGGCACTCGTTGTCGATGCGAGGAAAGCACTAAGCTCGAGCTTTTGGTATGATGGTGATGGTCGCGACTTTGGGTCAGCAGGTTTTTATGCGCTGCCGTCACCTGGAGTTGGGCTCGAGGAGCTGGAAACGAGAATAGACAAAGTCATAAAAGACATACTTCAAATTGGGATATCAGAGGCTGATATTGAGACAGCCAAGAAACGCCTATTAGCTCAGGCAATTTTCGCAAGAGACAGCTTAGACGGTCCGGCACGTATCGTTGGTAGTGTTCTTGCTAACGGCGGCTCAATTCAAGATGTAGAAGCATGGCCTGAACGGATTAAAGCGGTAACAAAAACAGAAATAGAAACTGCCGCAAAAAATTTATTTCGAATTGAGCGTTCCGCAACAGGTTGGCTTCTTCCAAAACCGGCTTCGCCATCATGATCTATAAAACTTTAGTAACAATTGCATTGGTTCTCACCCTGAGCTCAGTCCCCGTGAAAGCCCTAGAAGTTCAATTGGTAAAAGGGGTCAACGTTGATGCCTGGCTTGCGGCAGACTCTACCGTTCCAGTCGTTGCAATTGCTTTTCGGATTGAGGGTGGGGCAGCAGCGGATCCTCCAGAATTACAAGGCCGCACGCGCCTGTTAGCTGACATGCTTTCCGAAGGTGCTGGTGAAATGGATGGCCCTACTTTTAAGGCACGTCTAGCTGACCTCTCCTCCTCCATGAGTTTCACGGCAACCCAAGATGCTATCTCTGGCTCTATTTATACACTGTCAAAAAATCTAAGAGAGGCTGCTAAAATTCTTGGCCTGGCACTAACAAACCCACGGTTGGATCCAGCTGACCTGGAACGGGTACGCACCTCTCACGTGACATCGCTTGAACAAGCATCAGAGAATCCCACCCACCAAGCTTATCGGGCTTTTCTAAGTAATGCTTTTCAAAACCATCCGTATGCCCGCTCATCGCGTGGCCGTATCTCAACCCTCAAAAAGATAACCCGAGAGGACCTCCTTGCCCTCCATGAAGAGAGATTTGGGCAGGATCGCTTAATAGTAACGGCCGCAGGTGACGTGACTGCAAACGAACTCAAAAACATCATTGACTATGCTTTTGGTGAGATCCCAAAGAATGCCCCTGGCGCGCCAACTGACCCGCCGTCGGTATCATCGCCACAAGGGCCCAGTCGCCTTTTAGTAAAAATGCCTAACCCACAATCCAGTATAGTTTTCGGTGGCTCAGGTGTGCGGCGCAATGACCCCGACTGGCATGCCACCAATCTTTTAGCTGAAATCATGGGGGGCAGTTTTGGAGCTCGTCTGATGGAAGAAGTCCGTGTTAAGCGCGGGCTAGTTTATGGGATTGATGTTTCTAACTCCGAACTTGCAGAGGCTGCGCTTTTTCTAGGGTCTACAAGCACTGAGAACAGGACAGTTAAAGAAACCATCTCTGTAATAGAGACAGAATGGGCCAAGATGTCGGCCGAAGGACCGACTGAAACAGAGCTGGCCGACGCCAAATCCTTTCTTATTGGTTCTTTGCCCCTAGCGCTTGATTCAACAACTGCAATTGCTAGCGCATTACTCTCAATGCGAGTAAACAATCTTCCGAGAGATTACCTGGATCGTCGTAATAGTCAGATAAACTCAGTTACAATAGCGGACGCAAAACGCGTGGCCTTGCGACTCTTCGATCCTAGCAACCTAACTTTTGCGGTTGCTGGATCCGGCGAAGGATTAGAGCAGTGGAACGCCATTCCAAGATCGGATAACTAATGTTTCCTGGATATGAGCAGGACTTAGAAGGTGCTATAGGGCCTAGAGGTTTATCAAAGGAAAGTCTGATTGGGCTTTCTGAGTCACTCCGTGAATATCTTCGCGAATTGCAAAGATCCAGGGAGAGCAACGACAACAAAATACTCGCCCTGGTAGATAAAACCGATGACTTAGAGAAAATTTTAACTACAGCTTTTCGCATCAGCGAGGGCGCGGAAACTGTAGTTATACTAGGAACTGGAGGCTCTAGCCTCGGTGGCCAGACTCTAGTCCGCCTTGCAGATCTTGGATTTGGACCTAAACCAGGAAGACCGCGCGTTATCTTCTTCGATAATATCGATCCAGTAACTTTTCGGGCCTTTTTTCATACCTCTGACCCCCAAAAAACCCGCTTCATAGCCATTTCAAAATCTGGGGATACAGCTGAAACGATCCTGCAGACTGAACTTTGTCTGTCTTGGATAAAAGCTTCTGGTGGGCCACTTCCTAAAGATGTTTTCACAATTATTACCGAAGAAAAACCAAGTACTCTTGCCCAAATAGCAATGGCTCATGACATTCCACGAATTGTTCATTGCCCCGACATCGGTGGGCGATACTCATCGTTCTCAAATGTCGGATTACTACCTGCCGCCATTGCAGGACTTGATATTTCTGCCATCCGACTAGGTGGCGCTGCAGCTATGGATGCTTCCCTGAAAGCATGTCCAGATAAAAGCCCTGCTGCCCTCGGGGCAGCTTTGAACATTGGTCTAAGCCAACAAAAAGGAATCAGAACATCTGTGTTGATGCCTTATGTTGACTCGCTTCGACCGTTTACTTTTTGGTATCGTCAAATTTGGGCAGAGAGTCTTGGGAAAGACGGTAAAGGAACACTGCCAGTCAGCGCTATGGGCACTGTAGATCAACACAGCCAGTTACAGCTCTATCTTGACGGCCCGCCTGACAAACTCTTCACCCTAATTCTCATCAAAAATATCGACTCAAGTCGATTGCCAGCAGTTACTGGTGAAGTTGACCTTGGCTATCTAAACGGCAAATCTCTTGGTGACCTGCTTGATGCATCGCAACGTGCCACGGCAGAAATATTAGTTCGTAATGGTCGCCCAACCCGTGTTTTGCGTATTGCACGGGTAGACGAAGAAGCGATTGGCGCTTTGATGGCGCATTACCAACTTGAAACAATCCTCGCTGCTCGGCTTTTGGGTGTTGATCCTTTTGACCAACCTGCCGTCGAGCAAGGCAAGAGACTCGCCCGCGAATATCTGGCGAATAAAGAAACACCATGACGATCCGCCGCCTGCCCAGTGGCCTTGTCAACCAGATAGCGGCCGGTGAAGTCATTGAGAGGCCAGCAGCCGTTGTTAAGGAATTTGTCGAAAATGCTTTGGATGCCGGCGCCCAGCGTATTGATATCGCACTTGGGGAGGGGGGGCGGACCCTAATCTCGGTCGCTGATGACGGTTTTGGTATGTCCCCAGAGGACCTTTCTCTTGCAATTGAAAGGCATGCCACATCGAAGTTGCCCGATGACGACCTTGTTCATATTTCAAGCCTTGGCTTCCGAGGAGAAGCGCTTCCATCAATTGGTTCGGTTGCCCGCCTTACCTTAACAAGTAGACAAGAAAATACCGATTCAGCCTGGCGAATAAGGGTCAATGGAGGGCATGTATCCAAACTAGAGCCAGCAGCGCGTGCCAGAGGGACAACCGCTGAGGCGGTAGACCTTTTTTATGCTACGCCTGCACGCCTTAAATTTTTACGTGCTCCTCGAAGCGAAACGCAAGCTTGTGTTGAAGTGATTCGCCGCCTCGCGCTTGGCCGTCCGGATGTAGCTTTCAGTCTAGAGAACGACGGAAAACGTATTCTAGATTTTCCTCTCGGCGGCAGCGCCGAGCAAGAAATACATCTCAAGCGAGCTGCTTTGATTATCGGCCAGGATTTTTCAAAGACCGCTGTAGTGATTGAAGCCCATCGGGAAAACGTAAAACTCTACGGTCATGCAAGCGGCCCCAGTTACGATCGAGCAAACGGCCTTGCACAATATTTTTTTGTTAACGGCAGACCAGTCCGCGATCCGCAGCTATTAGGTGCTGCTCGTGCAGCTTATTCAGATCTCCTACCGCGCGGACGCTTTCCTGCAATAGCTCTATTCCTCGAACTACCTTCTGAATTGGTGGACGTGAACGTGCATCCGGCCAAAACAGAGGTTAGATTCCGCGAACCTAATCTAATCCGTGGACTTATTGTCTCCTCGCTTAAACACGCGCTAGCCAGTGCAGGTATCAAGAGTGGACGCTCAGTGCATCCAACATGGTTAGAAAGCAGTCAGGGAAGGCCGGTTTTAAACCCTGTTTCAAGCGAGCCAAGTCGTAATTTTAATTTTAATGCCTTTCCACCATCGGCACCCGTTTCGACATTCATAGAAACAAAACCTGCTCAAAAAGAAACCAGCCATCCCCTAGGCGCTGCTCGTGCGCAGCTGCATGGTAATTATATCTTGGCTCAGACTGAGACAGGCATAGTTCTTGTCGATCAGCATGCTGCGCATGAGCGCCTGGTTTACGAGCGCCTCAAGGCTGCACGAGCAGCGGGCAATATTCCTCGCCAGATATTACTAATCCCCGAAGTGGTGGAAATAGATACTGCTGCGGCCTTAGCGCTCTCGGATCAGGCAGACGCGCTTGCTGAACTTGGCTTGGTTATTGAAGCATTTGGGCCCGGCGCAGTGCTGGTCAGAGAGACTCCAGCACCACTTGGGGAAGCAGACGTGCAAGGCCTAATCAAAGATCTGGCTGATGAGGTTCTAGCCACTGATACATCGGAGCCATTAGTCCAGCGCCTTGACGCTGTTGCCGCCACTATAGCCTGCTATGGAAGCGTACGCTCAGGTCGTTATCTCAACCAAATGGAAATGAATGCCCTTCTGCGCGAAATGGAAGCAACGCCAAATTCTGGACGATGTAATCACGGGCGGCCTACATATATTACGTTTGATCTAGTTGAGCTCGAGCGTTTATTTGACCGACGCTAAATTTTCAAAGGGACTGAGAATATGGAAAATTTCGACGCCAAGACCAAAACTGAACTCGAAGCTGCCGCTTTTCGGACATTGGTAAGTCATCTGCGCGAACGCACCGACGTGCAGAATATAGACCTCATGAATCTTGCCGGCTTCTGCCGAAACTGCCTCTCAAAATGGTATACTGCCGCCGCAAAAGAGAAAGGCTTAGATTTAGACTATGAAGGCGCTCGTGAAATGATCTATGGAATGCCCTACGATGAGTGGAAGTCCAAGCATCAGAAAGAAGCAAGCGCCGAACAGCTTTCAGCTTTCAAGTCCGCGCCAAAAGACTAGGTGCATACTCGCATAATTCATCAAATTTCCTGCTTGAATTGCGCTGGACAATAGAACCTGCGTTGGAACTTTCCCATGTCTTCAATACCTAACCTTGCTGGACCCACATCTCGATTTTTCACATCCCAACGCCTCCGCCTTCATTACGTGGAATGGGGGGCACAAGACGCTCCCCCCCTAGTTCTGGTCCACGGAGGCCGCGACCACTGCCGAAATTGGGATTGGGTAGCAACAGATCTAGCAAAGGACTATCACATCGTTGCGCCCGATCTGCGCGGCCATGGGGATTCCGCCTGGTTGATCGGTGGCGGTTACCGAATGACCGATTATGTATATGATTTAACACAACTTTTCTTCCATTTAAGACTAGAGCAAGCACCCATTATTGGACACAGTCTAGGTGGAGCGATCACACTTCAATTCGCTGGCGCTTTCCCAAATATGGTGGAACGACTTATTGCTATTGAAGGCCTAGGTCTTTCGCCAGAGCGGCTAGAACGGGATGCCCAAATTTCTACCCAAGAGAAAATGCAAAAATGGGTCTCCGAGACCCGAGGCGCTGCAGGACGTACATCAAAACGCTATGCCTCAATAGAAGAGGCCGCAGCACGTATGCACGAAGCAAACCGACATTTATCGCAAGAGCAAGCCTGGCACCTTACTGTCCATGGCGTTAATCAAAATGAGGATGGGACATATAGCTGGAAATTTGACAATTATGTCCGAATCAATCGCCCATTCGGACTGACCCCGGAAGAAACCCGTGACTTCTGGCGGGAGATAAAGTGTCCTGTTCTTTTGATACGCGGAACAGAAAGTTGGGCAAGTGATCCCATTAAAGATGGTCGCGCAGCTTTTTTTAAAAATGCACGCGTAGAAAATTTTGAGAAAGCAGGGCACTGGGTTCACCATGATCGGCTTGATGCTTTCTTGCCTATGGCAAGAGATTTCCTCTCAGGAAAATAAGCGCTGATTGCTGCAAGAATCGGGTGGGTTTTTAAAGGCCTATCTGGCAGTTTTGTCCTGCAGTATTGGCGGCATATTGAGTGAGGGTGTATGGCCAACAACGACACTTACCAATTGATAGAAAAGGCGATGGCCATAATCGCCGATATGCAACACGAGCAACCAGAACTCGAATGGATTGCTGCCAAACTAGAAGTATCGCCCTCCAAATTACAACGCACTTTCAAACGTTGGGTAGGCCTTAGTCCGAAGAAGTTTTTGCAACACTTAACCCTCGATTATGCCAAAGCTCGGTTAGAGGAGGGCACAAGCGTTCTCAACACATCCCTGGCTGCTGGACTTTCGGGACCATCCCGCTTGCATGATCTTTTCGTCATACACGAAGGATTTACCCCGGGTGATTACAAACAGCGCGGATCAGGTACAACAATCAGTTGGGGGTGGACCGAAAGCCCTTTTGGTGCGGCGCTGATAATGCAAAGCAAACTCGGCCTTGTCGGCCTTGCTTTCGCCAGCGCTGGACCAGCGGGTGCAAACGAGCGATCGCGGGTACTAAACAACATGCAAGCGCGTTGGCCTGCTGCTGTTTTCTGCGCAGATAAAGATGCGGCCTGTTCGACAAGCCAACGCATATTTAATTCTGGCACTGATAAAATTGATCTTTGTCTTTTTGGTACCGCGTTTCAAATCAAAGTCTGGAGAGCATTATTAGAGATCCCATTTGGTAGACTTGTTACATATGGTGAAGTAGCCAGAATTTCAGGCGAACCAAGAGCCGCAAGGGCTGTAGGAGCTGCAATTGGAAGAAACCCAATCTCGTGGCTTATTCCTTGCCATCGCGCGATACTTTCCAATGGATATTTGCGAAACTACGAGTGGGGCATACCAAGAAAGCTTGCCATGATTGGCTGGGAAGCAGCATCCCTAAGTGGCTTGAGAAAATAATTATCGAAGGTTCTTAAAAAAATCTGTCAGTAACTGACTAGCCTCATCTTCCCTGTGGCCTCCTATGACCTCCGGAACATGTCTGCATGTTTTTCTTTGAAAGACGCGGGCACCATGTTCGACACCTCCACCTTTCGGGTCATATGCCCCAAATACGATACGACCAATACGAGAATGCTCCAGAGCTCCCGCACACATGGCACAGGGTTCGAGTGTAACGTATAGAGTGCATTCGGAAAGATGAGCTGTGCCAAGCTGGTATGCCGCAAGCCGTAAAGCTAAGACTTCAGCATGAGCTGTCGGATCCGGTCTGGTTTCGACCAAATTATGGGCAACACTTATGCAACGCTGACCTTTAGCCACTACAGCCCCCACAGGCACCTCACCTGCCAATGCGGCCGAGCGGGCTGCAATGAAGGCAAGGTCCATCATAACTTTATCAATGGTGGGGGACAAAGTAGTCATAGCTATGATAACTACACCTACTGCTTTCAGTGGCAAACTAAATCGTTAGGGGACGCAGAGGAACTTGCCGGCTTTTAGGTCAATTGCTCTCTTGGTCTTAGCTTTGATAACGTCGACGCCGGCTGTATCACAGTCGGTCCGAGAGACAAAACGTGTTTTTCAGGATTGGCAGGAAGGCTGCGAAGGAAGCTCAGAGTCTAACGAGGTCTGTTTCATCTTCCAAAGACTTTCCTATCAGGATCGGCCTGCGGCAAACATCATGGTGGGCTTCAAGCAACCGCAAGCAAAACCCATGGCAGTTATCAATCTTCCTCTGGGGGCGGTGCTATTACCTGACGGACTTAGAATTAAAATAGATAAAGGCGTTGATGGCTGGGCGCCGTTTCGCTTCTGCGACAAACTTGGCTGCCATGTTGAAATTGAGATTGACGATAAGCTTTTCCTCGCAATGAAAGCTGGTTTAAACGGCGTCCTAGCCTTCAAAGACTTAAATGGACGCGAAATTGAAGTGCCTTTGTCGCTTCGTGGATTTACGGCTGGGCTGACCGCCATCAGGCGTTGATAGTTTTACCCGCATAGCGCGCTCCACTATTAGTACAGCGGTTTCACAGGGCAATTTTCCCATCTAATCTCTCCCATGTCCGCAGGACAAAGGGGAATACTATGTCCAAAAATCACGACGCTATAATAGTTGCAGCACAACCTGAGGCTGCCGAGGCAGGTGCCCGAGTATTGATGCGGGGAGGCAATGCTGTTGACGCTGCCATGGCAGCAGCTCTGGTCCAGGGGGTTGTTGATCCACAAATGTGTGGCATCGCTGGTTTCGGCTGTGCCCACATGTACCTACCAAAAATTGGTGTTCACGAATGTATCGACTTCCATGGCAATACCCCGTTGGGCGCAACTCCAGATATGTGGTCCAATCTGATAGAAGGAGAAACACGAGACGGCTTTGGTTTCGTCCTAAAAGATTTCGTAAATGACCTGGGGTACCAGTCGATAACCACGCCTGGAAGTTTGAAAGCTTATCACACTGCCATTGAGGACTATGGAACCTGGGATTGGTCGGACATATGTCAGCCGGCTATTAAACAAGCAGAGAAGGGCTTTATTGTCCGTCCTCATGTTCATTTTTGGTGGACTCAAGGGGCTGCATTCGGTCGCGCCGAAGTAACCAACCGATTGAGGTTTTCAGCAACAGGGCGCGACATCTATTTTCGTTCTGACGGGTCTATAAAAAGGGTTGGCGACCATGTTTCCAATCCTGATCTAGCGCGCACTCTGAGCAGGATCGCGGATGGAGGCTCTTCTGTATTTTATGAAGGAGAAATTGCCGACGAAATTGATGCGGATATGAGGGCAAACGGAGGTCTTTTGCGGAAGAAAGACCTCACTGAATACAAACTCGTGCGCGGGGGGCCATTATGGACGAACTATCGCGGTCGGCGAATCGCTTCTAACAATCCTCCGGGTGGAGGCATACAGCTTCTAGAAATGCTTAACATTCTGGAAAATTTCAATTTGGCCGCAATCGGTCACAACGAACCAGAATATATACGGATCCTAGCTGAAGCGATGAAGCAGGCTACCATTGACAAAGATGCTTTCGTTGGTGATCCCGCATTTATCGAAGTTCCAATAGATCGACTGCTTTCGAAACAATATGCAGCAGAGATTGCGGCTCGTATCCGCAGTAGGAAGAAGGCAGCAGTCAAGCGCTACCAAGGCGGCTTAGAAGAAGGACGAGACACCACTCATGTCGTTGTCCGTGATCGAGATGGTAATATTGTAACAATGACCCATTCGCTTGGCATGCCATCAGGTGTGATCACCGACGGACTTGGGTTTATGTACAATGGGTGCATGGGTGTGTTTGATCCTAGGCCAGGCCGCGCAGGTTCTGTAGCGCCTGGAAAGAGCCGTTTTTCCTCTCTTTGTCCAACTATTATCTTTGAGGATGAAAAGCCAGTAATTGCTCTGGGCGCTCCTGGGGGCACTCAGATTGCAATGGGCGTCATGCAAACAATTCTGAACATGCTTGACTTCGGCATGTCACCGACAGAAGCCGTTTCCGCCCCGCGGGTGTCTGCTACGAGCAACATAATAGATATAGCAAATCGTGTTCCAGGATATGCAGTAGAGCCACTTGAAGCAGAGGGATATGAAATCCAGCGATCACCTCTAACTTTTGCGTTTGCTGCTCCACACGCAATTGATTTCTACACAGAAAGCGGACTTCGCGGAGGGGGAGATCCTAGTCACGATGGCGCGGTACTAACCGTTCATCAGGGCAACCGGCAATGAGTACCGAATTAATCTGGGCAAGCGCTAGTGAACTTGCACAACGCATCTCGAATAGAGAAGTTTCTCCGGTAGAAGTTATGGAGGCAACTCTTGAGCGTGCAAGCGAACTACAAGCTGCTTGTAACGCTTTCATCACCATTGATGGCGAACGAGCAATAGCAGCGGCCCGCAAGGCAGAAAAAGAACCGCCCAAAGGACCTCTTCATGGAGTACCAGTTTCCGTGAAGGATTTGTGCAATACTGCAGACCTACGTACGACGTTTGGTAGCCTAGCTTATAAAGACAATGTCCCCACTGCAGACTGTGTGGCGGTTGCGCGTTTGAAAGCTGCAGGCGCTATCATTTTTGCGAAGACAACAACGCCTGAATTTGGACATAAACCCCTTACTGAAGCGCCTATCTTTGGGCAAACCCTAAATCCCTGGGACCTTACCAGGACAACCGGTGGCTCATCTGGTGGATCGGGGGCCGCAGTAGCAGCAGGTGCGGGACCGATCGCTGTTGGTACAGATGGAGGTGGTTCTACCCGTATTCCTGCGGCGGCCTGCGGGCTCGTCGGGATGAAACAAAGCCTTGGAGTCGTTCCACACGATCAGACCCCCGAAGTTTTCGGCTTACTAGCTTATGTGGGCCCAATGGCTCGCACAGTTGCTGATGCTGGGCTTATGCTAGAAGCAATGGCGGGTCCAGACAGTAGTGATCCCCATTCACTCGGTCGTGATATCCAGGGAATTAGTAAAGCGGCCGCTGAACCTCTTGACTTAAAAGGGCTCAAAATTGGCTGGCGAACATACTTGGGAAACTCACTAATAGATTCCGAAACTCTCTCAGCCTTCGAAGCTAACTTAAAAATATTGGAGAGCCTTGGTGCCATTTTAATAGAGAGGAACGACCCTTTCGAGAATACTCTCCCTGTTTGGGGTCCACTCACTTTTTCTATTTGGGCCTGTCGTTTTGCCCACGTAGAGGAAAAGATAGGCGAAGGTATGAGTGCAACTTTACGACATTGGATGAAAGAAGGTCGTGACTACGGGGCAGTTGACGTTCAAAGAGCAATGGAAACGAGAACTCTTCTATATCGCCAAATACAGTCGTGGTTCACGGAGGTTGATTTCATCGCCACTCCGACACTCGCCTGCCCAGCTTTGCCTGCTGACCAAAACCCATTTGGCGCGGTGATAATTAATGAAAATGAAGCCGGGGGTCTTAGAGATGGCTGGTATCCTTACACTCATCCCTTCAACTTAACTGGACACCCAGCTATCACCCTGCCGAACGGATTTACAAATAAGGGCCTGCCAACAGGCGGAATACAGTTTGTGGGACCATGGCTGTCCGACACTCGGCTTCTTAGCTTAAGCGCAACCTTTGAAGCGGCCGCTAAAATTCCAACTTTGAGACCCAAGCTTTCCTAAGAATGTTTAGATCACCTCGTTTAGAAAGGTCGTTACCGCCTCAATAAAAACATCGTTTTTGTCACCAGCTACCATATGTCCAGCGGACGCCACATCCACGAACCGGGCATTAGGTGCAAGCTCGACAAATTCTTGAGCCGTTTGAGGTGTTACGAGGTCTGACTTTCCTCCACGAACAAGTAATGCGGGCATCGAAAGTCTTTTAGTTGCAGCCCTCATGCGCGCGGGATCCCGATCCTCCATGCGGGTATCTATGTCGGTCATAAAACCCGGGTCCCAGTGCCAATACCACCGACCATCATCACGACGCCGGAGATTTTTCTCCAAGCCTGCATTGGATTTTGGGCGTGGGCGATCGGGAAGGTAGGACGCGACATAATCGGCGGCTTCGTCCAAATCTGCAAAACCATCCATCATGCGTGCCTGCATAAAGCTGACAATTCGCTCAACACCCGCTCGTTCCACGGTAGGCGTTATGTCTACAAAGATAATGGCACTTGCGACAGCACTCGGATTTTCAGCCTCCCCGGCTCCAAGCATGGAAGCGAGCCCCCCCAATGACGCGCCAACAACCGCTGGAGGCTGCCGCATTGAGGTAGCAATAGATCTCATATCACTCGCAAAATTATCGATCCGATAGAAATTATTCGATGCCCAATCACTATCACCGTGACCACGCTGATCAATTGCTACAGCTCTCCATCCACGCTCTGCCAAGGCATTTGCTGCAGCACCCCAAGCATGTCGGGTCTGTCCTCCTCCATGCAGCAGCAAAACAGGACGTCCATTTTCCGGTCCCAAAGCGTCGCCACGGAGAACGATTCCGTCAGACATTCGGTATTCAACGGGTTTAGAATTCATCAGAGGGGCTTTGGCAACGTGACCCCTAACTCTGCAGCGATAGGCTCAAGAGCGGGAATAATAGATGGGTGCAAAGAGACTCCATTAGCTAAAGCGGCGCGTTTTCTGGCCAGAGCACCATCACCAGGCATACGAGGTTGTGGAGCACCCGGGGCAGTTCTTGCTCCACGGCAGGCTCTTGCAAGCCATCCGGCTTCCCTTTCAAAGGCGGCCCGGCCACCGAAGGCCTCAGGGTCAATACACTGAACAAATACAGATGCACCCCATTGGTTAGAACCATCAGCACGCCCAAAACCACCTAGACCAGAGGTTAACGCTTCAGCCATCAACGCGAGACCAAAGCCTTTGTGACCCCTGTCTAAGCCTCCCAAGGGCAGAAAGGCACCAGGCGGATCCGTGAAGAGTTCTTCTGGATCGTCAGTCGCCTCGCCATCAGCAGTTACAAGCCACTTACCAGGTAGGCGACGCCCTTCAACCTTCTGACGCATGGCAAGGCCCATCGTGGTGCCAGAGGCTGAAATATCAATCAAAACTGGATCACCGTCGGTAGGGTACCCAAATGCAATAGGATTAGGAGTGAATAGCGGCTCTGTTGCCCCAAAAGGCGCCACGGCCTTAACGGATGGATCCGAAGAGATAAGCATTACCGCTAGGCCTTGCTCGGTTGCCACTGGCAGAAAAGTGGCGAGGCAAGCAATATGATGGGATCGACGGATTGTTATTGCTGAAAGTCCATGCTTCTTTGCCCGTCGCGCCGCCTCATCGACCGCCTTCCATGCCAGCCAGACGCCTGACTTGTAACCACCGTCCCACACAGCCGCCACCGTCTTGTCCGAAATAACTTCAATGTCGCCATCTGCCGGCATATTTCCGGCCCGAAGATCCTTCAGATACCCGGCTGCTTGGGCAAGGCCATGCGTATCATGGCCCATTAAATCACCCTCAACCAAATAGCGCGCAACAATAATAGACCGGTCCTCAGGCATTCCGGCAGCAACAAACAACGCGCAGCCAAACGCTTCGAGGGTTTCAGCTGCGTATAAAACATTAGTCATAGCTTCATCTGTCCTTCGAACGAAAAAGTGTTCCTAAGCTGCATCCTCAAGAATCATTGCAGCCCCTTTTTCTGCGATCATTATTACGGGCGCATTGGTGTTACCCGAAACCAAAGTTGGCATGATTGAGGCATCAATTATTCGTAATCCATCCAACCCCTGCAGCTTAAGTCGTTCGTCAACGACGGCCATAGGGTCGTCGCGGCGGCCCATTCTACAAGTTCCAACTGGATGGAAAATCGTAACACCGTTAGAGCGGGCTACGTCCAATAATTCATCATCAGTATGCGCGCCTTTAGCTGGGGCTAATTCCTCTCTTATGTGCTTAGCAAGGGATGGTGCAGCAACAATTCTGCGGACTATTTTCATGCCTGCCACGATCGCTTGGCGATCAATGTCATCTGAAAGAAAATTCGGACGGATAGCGGGAGCAGTTCTAAAATCTTTAGACTTAATATGAATTGTGCCTCTGCTTTCTGGCCGGCTTTGATTAGGCGCCAAGGTAATTCCAGGAAAGTCGTCTAGAATGCGCTTACGCACATCCTTGAAGGATGCATGGGTGGCGCGGATTTGAAGGTCGGGGACCTCCAATTCTGGCCGAGAACGCACAAACCCGTTTAATAGCCCTGCCGGAACAGCGAGTACGCCCTTTCGAGTAAGGGCATATTTGACCACTTCCTTTGCCAGGGAGAGACCCCTGGTTTGCTGGTTAAAAGATGGGAGACCTTCAAAGCGCCATACCATACGAACAAGCATGTGGTCCCGGTAATTTTCACCAACGCCCATTAATTTATGGCGAACTTTTATACCGTGATCACCGAGCAAATCAGGCCGGCCAATACCAGACAATTCAAGAATTTGCGGCGACTGCACTGCTCCAGCAGCAAGAATTACCTCTCGCCCAGCTTTCGCGAACCTTATCTCTCCATTCTGGTCAAAAATCACCCCGGTGACGCGCCCACCTTCCACTTGGAGTTCGGTGACAAATGCATGGGTTTCTATACGAAGGTTAGGTCGGCTTTTGACTGGATCAAGAAAAGCTTTGGCGGCAGACCAGCGCCTCCCTTTTTTCTGGGTCACTTGGTAATATGAGAAACCTTCTTGATCCCCCTTGTTATAATCATCGGTAAGTGTGAAGCCCGCTTCCACAGCAGCCTTCAGCACTTGGTCAAGCATTGGATAAGTTTCGGTTAAGTCAGCAACGTTTAACTCTCCACCTCGTCCTCGCCATGGCGTGGCATCGGTAGCACCTTCTCTGTTTTCTGACTTAATGAAGTGAGGAAGCACCTCATCCCATGACCAACCGCGGCACCCCATTTGTGCCCAATCATCATAATCCCGGGCCTGACCCCGAACATAAACCATGCCATTGATCGATGATGATCCGCCCAGAGCTTTTCCACGCGCAATTGGCAGCTTGCGGTTCTTTGTTCCTTCTTCAGGCTCCGACTCGAATGCCCAGTTATACCGGGGGTTATTCATCGTCTTCACGAAACCCGCAGGGATATGGATTAATGGGTGTTTGTCTTTACCGCCGGCTTCGAGCAAAAGCACATGGTTCTTTGGGTCAGCTGAGAGCCTATTTGCAAGGACACAACCAGATGAACCAGCACCAATGATTATGTAGTCGAAGACGTCCATAACACCCCACTCGCGAAAATTTTAGAAAATGGCGACCCCGGCAGGATTCGAACCTGCGACCGCGAGCTTAGAAGGCACGTGCTCTATCCTGCTGAGCTACGGGGTCGATGGCCAGTAGGGCAACATACTCTTACCAGCGAAAATTGTCCGAGTAACTCTTAACCTTTGGGGAACGATGCTTAGGCTCCCGAACGACATAAGGAATATTTCTGCCCTCGGCATAGGCTATTGCTTCTTCTTTACTCTCAAAACGAAGCTGTATTTGACGGCGGGTATCACCTGAACCAATCCAACCCATTAAGGGTTCTGCTCGACGGGCTTCCGCTGGCTCCCACTCAAATACCCAGGATTTAGTCTTTGCTCGCCCTTGCTGCATAGCTGTACGAGCTGGCTGAAATATTCTTGCTTTAACGGTCATATCGGCTCGTTTCCCGACCCCTTGAACTACTCAGTTTTAGCTTTTTACCTACAAACGGTATCAGGCGGAAGTCTTGTGCTAAAAAAGCAAAGCCGATTTCGTAGATGCGACGTGTATATGCTTTAAAGCACTATAAACTCTTAGTCCTGTTATACTTCTTTTGCTGTCAGACGATAAGCACCCTTAATCATCGCAAGCAAGTACCAGAAAATAAAAACTCGGGACCTGAATCTGAGGTAGGACCAAAGATACTCATATGAGAGTAATTATATGTAACGGCCTTGGTGGCCCAGAGAACCTGAAATTGGCGAACAGACCTGAAGCCGAAAACCCCGGCACGAACGAGGTCCTAGTTCAACAGCGAGCCTGGGGGGTCAACTTTGTTGACACACTAATGTGTCGAGGCGGCTATCAGTTAAAACCTGAGCCACCTTTTATCCCCGGCCTAGAAGCGGCCGGAGAAATCGTTGCCACCGGAAAGAATGTTGAACGCTGGAAAATTGGAGATCGTGTGATTTCCAGTCACCGACCCGGTGGATTTCAGGAGATGCATATCCTCGGAGGAGACGAACTGTGGCCTGTGCCTTCCTCAATGGACTTTGAACAAGGAGCCGTATTTCGCTCTGCTGCGATGACAGCATACCACAGTCTCGTTGATAGAGGCAGTTTAGCGTCCGGAGAAACTGTTCTAATTCACGGCGCCACCGGCGGTGTAGGGCTTGCCGCTGTTCAGCTTGCGAAAGCCCTTGGCGCACATGTAATCGCTAGCGGTGGGAACATGGAAAAACTTGCGACAGTTAAAGAAGCGGGTGCAGACCATGTGATTTCTTCTGCGCCTGGTTTTCGGGATGAGGTCAAAAAACTCACAGGGAATTTTGGCGTTAATCTCGTTTATGACCCGGTAGGTGGTGATGTTTTCGACGAAAGTGTGAGGTGCCTTGCTTGGGAGGGACGAATTATAGTGGTCGGTTTTGTTTCTGGTCGCGCCGCGCTGGCTAAAACAAATCATTTGTTGATCAAAGGTGCATCAGTAATCGGTATTAGAGCAGGCGAGGGTGCTAGAAAGAACCCTTCACGCGGCGCTCTCGCCAAGGAGAAACTGCTAGCGTTGGCAGAAACCGGACAGATCACACCACACATATCACACCGTTTCCGCTTCGAAGATGTGGCACAAGCTTTTCGCGCTATCGAGGCGCGAAAGATAATCGGCAAAGCGGTGCTCTCAGCAGCTTTATAAAAGACAAATCCAAAAAAAAGCTGTCTAAACTACCACAAACATGCTGCAGCACTTCTAGCGAGTTGGTTTTCCAATCACGGTGTCTAAATAACTTCTATACATCTGATCCTTAGGCTTATCTAAGTCTTCTGGGTTCTCGTACCGAATAGATGATTTACCAAGAAGCCGCTCTGGTAAAACCGATCCCCGCACAAAACGCGTTGGATGATTTCCTGCTTGAGCAAAGACCGGATCTGGGCCGCTCTCAAACCACGGTTCTCCAACGCCATAACTATGCGATGTGCTGTCAGCATCTATTCTGATAGAACCTGCCACAAGAGAACGAATTCCTGGGCCACGATGTGTGTGGGTGAACGCACATCCACCAGCAGGAAAGGCTACACTATCCAGCCGCATCAGCCAGCCTTCGTTGTTTTCTGTCTCGACCGTCGCAAGAGGGCCAGAAAGAAGCAACTTCGAGACTACGCCATGACCTTCCACAAGGCCCTCTTCCGCATCTTTATTAGCAATTTCCCAGCGCCAGATTTCTGCACCATCTGATCCCGAAATTATCGACATAGCAGCCTTTGAATATAGACCAGAGTCGGCTTCTAAAGGCTTGTCGCCGAGAGCTCTAACGCTTCCCTCGAAAACATAAACGATTCTATGCGCTGCCTTTAGAGGCCTCACAATTTCAGCATTTGGCTGGAATTGATCACGGTAAAAACGGAGTTCAAGAGCTGTCATCTCTCTACTTTCGCAAGGTTTAATCCAAATTCTTGTCCAGCGTGCTCTAGCCAAACTCTCCATGAGGAAGCAAAACTGCGGCTGACATAGACGTCAAATCTATCAATCGCAGAGGCATGAATGATGGTGTTAGCATTTCCTGCCGGAGTTTGCGCAAAGGTGCCAACAGGGAAACTTTTTGGCCTAAGGTCAATCTTCACTCCCACAGCCAGCAAGTCACGAACAGCTTCCCCTCTAAGAGAGATCCTCGTCCGCGCAGAACCAACATCAATAGCGCGGAGGGAATCAATTTTTTCGAGCTGTTGTCCAAAGTCTCGATTGACTTCATGAACTGCAAGCCATTGGTCATAGCCAAGACGGAAAATCGTGAGCTCTGCTGCGTCGGCTGTCGTTTTTGAGTCGACTGGTAGAGCTATCCCGAGAGCCTGAGTTGAAGCTTCCGTAAAATGAGCATCATTAGCCCTACCTCGAATAACCGCCTGCCCTGCTGGTGGGTTAGCGTACGCAACTAATGCCCCCCCTGGGTCTACCAAACCAAGGCCGGCGGCTGTTTGATCTCTCGTTACATCAGGCACGAAGTCTTGACCCTTCTTTGTCTATAAAGACGGGATCCACCACTTTACCGGCAACACTTTCACCCATCACTGGGGAAACGATAAAGATCCTCTCGCCAATCAGCCTTTTTCCATCTTTGATCAAAGCTAGGGCTATCGTGCGTTGCAGCTCTGAAGAATAAGCCCACGAAGTCACATGGCCCAAGGACGGTCTAGGAGTTGCGCCCTGATCATCAACAGTGATCTGAGCCCCTATCGGCAACGTCGCCGCACCATCATCCACAACCAGACCGACAAGCTGCTTCCGCCCAGCCTCAGAAAAAACTGGAAGGCTAAGAGACCTTACCCCAATTGCGTCCTTCTTTTTGTCAACCAAGCTTCCTAGACCAACATCATCCGGGGTAGTACGGCCATCAGCCTCCGCATGGGTGATGTGACCTTTTTCAATCCGAAGCGCCCCCATCGCTTCTGTCCCATAAGCAATGATCTCTAGATCGGAGGCAAGTTCTGATAACCGGCGCCAAAGGGCTGCACCCCAATCAGCACTAATGTTTATTTCGTATGATAACTCTCCGGAATAGCTAATGCGCATGACCAACAATCGCTGGTCAAACAGAGTAGTCTCGAGCATACCCATGAGTGGAAGAGCGCTATTGGTGACATCAAGGCCAGGTAAAAGAGCGGTAAGCAGATCACGTGCACGTGGCCCAGAAACAGCAACAGCAAACCATTCTTCTGTTACTGGCGTCACATATACTTCCAGGCTTGGCCACAAAACTTGAAGTGCGTACTCAATATGCTGATACACCGCACTGGCGCCTCCAGTAGTGCAGCTTAGGTGGAAGCGGTCTTCACCAGTCCGAAAAACCACACCATCATCGAAGATACGCCCATCTTCCCGGAGCATAAGGCCATAACGTCCGCGACCCAGGCGAAGGTTCGAAATACGATTTGTGTAGAGCTTATCTAAAAAAATACCTGCATCTGGACCCTGGACATCTATTTTTCCAAGAGTTGATACATCAATCATACCACCCTTCTCACGAACAGCCTTTGCTTCAGCACGATAGGCTTCACCAACAGTAGCTCCATTGGCCTTGTAGAACCTGGGTCGCCGCCAGAGTCCCGCATCAATGAAAGATGCACCCTGAGCTGCATGCCAACCGTCAGCTGCTGTCCTTCGAATAGCATGTCCCAGCTCGCCCTTTGTGGCACCAGCGACAGCACCAAAGGTAACTGGCGTAGTCGGAGGACGAAACGTTGTAACTCCTGTTTTTGTAATTTCCTGCCCAATAGCGGCGGCAAGCAACGCAAGGCCCATGGGACCTGCTGCTCTGCCTTGATCAGTACCCATACCTAATGTGGTGTAGCGCTTCACATGTTCTATTGAGCGGTATCCTTCGCGCGCGGCAAGCTCAATATCTTTGTCAGCAACATCATTCTGAAAATCAACAAACCGCGGCCTTTTTGAAAGCCGCGGTAAATCCCAAGGAGCATGGACACTTGGGGCTTGTTGGGAACACAGAGTGGGAAGCGGTTCATCACGCCCAGCATTAGCTCCCTCAGAAATCGCCAACTCAAAATTAAATGAACCTCTAGCCCCACCGATTGAGACATTGCCGTCTGGATTATCAGCTGGAACAAAGGCTCTCAAACCTGAATCCCAACTCAGTTTACCCCGCGCCTGAGCATGAAGCTGTAAAGCTGGGCCAAACCCGCCTGTCGTAAGGATCGCGTCCGCTGAAATCAGTTCCAGCAGGCGTGGTTTTGCTTCAGAAATGCGCCATACTTCAGCGGCCCTAACTTTGTGGCGGCCATGAGCACGAACGATCATGGCACCTCGTTCCACACGCACACCGTCTGCCGCTAGGAGGTCAGCCATGGCTCCAGGATCATCACGAAGATCTATAACAGCGCGAACATTTGCTCCAGCATCGATAAAATCTCTGGCAATTTTATAAATTCGATCGTCGGCACCCGCTATTATGGGTGACCTGCCGGCCAATACGCCGAAGCGCCAAATGTACCCACTAGCCGCACCTGCTAACATCACTCCTGGACGGTCATTGTCGCCAAAAAGAAGAGGCCTTTCGATGCCGCCAGTTGCAATGATTAGACGTTGCGATCTTACTTGCCAAAACCGCTCTTCTGGCTGTCCCTCCATCCTCCCATCCCGCATGACAACGCGTTCTGAAAGCGTGAACAAATTATGTTCATAAGCACCAACGACCGTGGTCATTGTCATAATACGAACATTTGGGAGGGCTTTGAGTTTTGTGATTGTCTCTGCCAGCCAGGCATCCTGCGCCTGGTGATATTGGTTCAAAAGCCCACCGCCAAGCGCTTGGCCACTTGCGGCTAAAATAACGTCTTGCCCAGCCTCGCCTGCAGCAAGTGCAGCAGACAAGCCAGCAGGACCACCACCAGCTATCAAAACATCGGCATGTGCATTTCGGTGAGCATATTTGGCAGAATCTGCCTCCGTGGGTGGGGGGCCAAGGCCTGCCATTTTCCGGATCTGACGTTCATAGCGAAGCCACTGTGAAGGGGGCCACATAAAGGTTTTATAATAAAACCCCGCAGGTAGAAGAGGCCTAACACGGTCAAGTAATCCGAATAAATCAAGTTGAACATTTGGCCAGGCGTTCTGCCCGGCGACACGCATTCCTGCCTCAACTGGTATTATAGTGGCGCGCTGATTTGGAGTAAGCGTAGGGCCAGAGCCTGTCGTTACGAGGGCATTTGGCTCATCTGCGCCTAGAGCGTAGACGCCTCGCGGACGATGAAGTTTAAAACTTCGACCGACCACCGATCTGCCAGAGGCAAGCAGAGCAGAGGCAATACTATCCCCTGGGTGGAAAGGTATAGACCTTCCGTCAAACTGAAAGTTTTTGATCTGAGTGCGGTCGATTAATCGCCCGCCTAGCGTTGTGCGATTTGGTTGAGAGGTTGTCATTGCTGACCCTCTCGAACGGCTCTAACGGACCCAATGGCGTGAGAGACGGTATCTCGCTCCACAATCAACCATAGATGACAGCCCGCGTTATGCAGCCAAAGTTCTTGGTGCTGTCCTTTTGGGTTGTCCCGAGCATAGATGTATGATGTCCACTGCTCGTCGGTTGAATTTTCTGGATCAGGGCGCTTTACACGTGCGTCTCCGCCATAAACAAATTCTGTTTCAGGCCTGGGGCCGCAATGGGGGCAAGGGATCAAAAGCATCGCTAATGGGCCTTTGGAAATGGGCCGGCGCCCTTTTCGTCAATAACGGCGGATCGGCCAAAACGCTCTAGCGTAAATGAAGCATTCAAAGGGTGAGGTTCGCCATTTGCGATAGTGTGCGCGAAGCACCATCCCGATCCAGGTATTGCTTTGAAGCCTCCATAGCACCATCCGCCATCAAAGAAGAGACCAGGAATTGGGGTTTTACCGATAATAGGGCTGCCATCCATGGTCATATCCATGATGCCAGCCCATTGTCGCATCCACTTAAGGCGGCTGATGTTAGGGAACATCTCGGTCGCCGCTGAGGTCACTTCTTGGATGTTCGGTATAGTTCCGCGCTGCCCGTAGGAATTGTAGCCATCCAGCCCACCACCAAGTAAGACTTCGCCCTTATCAGTTTGAGAAATATAAAAGTGGAGCGCACCAGTAGATATGACAACGTCAAGAAAGGGTTTTACTGGTTCGGACACGAAAGCCTGCAGTAAATGACTCTCGATCGGTAAAGTAATACCAGCCATTGCCATTACGTGACCCGAATGCCCAGCAACGGCTACACCGACCTTTGATGCAGCAATTGGTCCTCTATTTGTTTCCACTCCAATCACGCGTCCATCAGCAGCGCGCCGAAACCCTGTCACCTCACAATTTTGAATGATATCTACACCCAAAGCATCCGCTCCGCGCGCAAATCCCCAGGCAACAGCGTCGTGGCGTGCAACACCACCGCGTGGCTGTGATAAAGCCGCCAGGATCGGCCACCGGAGCGAACCATCTTGCCCAAGATTGATAGATGGAACGCGCCGTTTAAGCTCAGCGGCTGTGAGGAACTCCGCGTCAATTCCATTCAGTCGCATGGCATTGTAGCGACGCATCGTGCCTTCGAGTTCAGCGGGCGTATGACATGTGTTGATGACACTTCGTTGGCTGAACATCACATTGAAATTGAGATCGCTCGATAATCCTTCCCAAAGTTTCAACGAATGTTCATAGAAGTTGGCATTTTCCTCCAGTAAATAATTGGAGCGGACAATAGTGGTATTGCGGCCTGTATTTCCTCCGCCAATCCAACCACGCTCAAGCAATGCTACTTTGTTAATTCCATGCAGCTTTGCTAGATAATAAGCAGTGGCCAGCCCATGCCCTCCACCCCCTATTACAATGACATCATAATTCGATTTAGGTTCAGGATGCCGAATCGCGGGTTGCCAATTTTTATGGCCCGTGAGCGCATGCTTAGCTAGCGCCAGAAATGAATAACGTTCGCGAACCAAGGTTAGGCCTGCTTCACCGCACCTGATACTTCAAGGCGCGAAACCTCATCAGAGGAAAAACCCCACGCCTTCAATGTTTCACGCGTATGCTGTCCAGCTGAAGAAGCCCCCATTCTAACTTTCGTCGGAGTGCCCGAGAAGCGAGGGGCCGGAGCTGGTTGCTTATAACCATCCACCTCGACGAAGGTTTCGCGCGCAACGTTATGATGGTGTTCCATTGCTTCAGACATCGTAAGCACCGAGCCGAAACAGACATCTGAGTCTTCCATAAGATCAACCCATTCTTGCCGGGTTTTAGTCTTGAAAACTTCCGCAAGTTTTGCGCGATTATCAGGCCAATGATCACGGTCACCCTGAGGATAGAGATCGCTGTCGGATAGGCCTGTTTTTTCCTTCAATAGCGCATAGAACTGAGGTTCGATTGAACCAATCGAAACATGACGTCCATCCTTAGTTTCAAAGACACCGTAATAATGAGCGCCGCCATCAAGACGGTTATAGCCACGCTTGTCTTCTTTCCATGTCCCAGCTGCAAGAGCGCCAAACATTGCTGCTAAAAGCGAGGCTGAGCCCTCAACCATAGAGGTGTCGACCACTTGGCCCTTACCCGTTTTTTGCGCCGAAATGTAAGCCGCAAGCACGCCCATCGCGAGGTACAATGATCCTCCGCCAAAGTCACCAACAAGATTTAAAGGTGGCGTTGGGGCTCCGTCGACAGGGCCAATACAGGAAAGTGCACCAGACAACGAGATGTAGTTGATATCATGACCAGCGGTATGGGCGATGGGCCCTGACTGTCCCCACCCAGTCATACGGCCAACGATCAACTTCGGGTTGCGCTCGTGAAGCACCTTCGGGCCAATGCCCAAGCGCTCTAATACCCCAGGACGAAAACCTTCAATTAGAATGTCGGCCTCTTCACAAAGCTTTAAAACTGTTTCGACGCCTTCGGGATTCTTTAAGTCCACCGCAAGATTAGGCCGGCCACGGGTCAAATTATTGAACTTGTCTGGTATGGCTCCAGTGCGACCCACATTAGCGGACCGATCTACTCGGATTACATCCGCCCCCATATCTGCCAATAACATACAGCAGTGGGGACCTGGTCCAATACCGGCTAATTCAACTACTTTAACACCTTCTAACGGCCCCATAATTGCTTTGCTCCCTGGTGGATTCTAATCGTCGTAAACAAGATATCCGGGTCAGTAAGGATTGAAAACGCCAATGACCGAAGGTCCTTGATGATGAATTAGAATAACTGGACTTCCTATCAGTTTTTGTAAGAAGACAAATTTAGGTTGGCATTATTTGTCTGCAATGATGCAACAATCAGGTCCGCCAAGTCCGAATGCGGCGCGCTGCTTCCGCGACATCACTTTCCGAGGCACAGAAACTAAAACGAATGTATCGATTTCCATTAATGGGCTGGAAATCAAGGCCAGATGTTGCAGCAACCCCGATTTCATCGAGCATGGATTTACATAATGAAAGTGAGTCATTGGAAAGTGGTGAAGCATCTACGTATATGTAGAAAGCTCCATCAGGCGGGGCTGCTGGTTGAAGACCGCGATCCGTTAAAGCCTCGAGAAGCACCTTTCGGTTACGAGCATATATAGATTTATTGGCCTCAAGCTCTTCCCTGCAATCGAAGGAGGCCAGAGCGGCAACCTGCGATATTGCAGGAGGCGAAATAAAAAAGTTCTGTGCCAGCTTGTTTATGGGCTCAATCAAGTCTTCAGGCAGGACCATCCAACCAATCCGCCACCCTGTCATCGCATAGTATTTGGAAAAACTATTTATAACGATGGCGGAAGAAGAATTTGCAGCGGTTTCTGCCGTCTGCTCGTAAGTTAATCCGTGGTATATTTCATCGGAAATCAGGCGCACCCCTTTTGAGTGGCACCACCTTGCCAAACGCCCAAGCTCGCCTGGGGCAAACATGGCCCCTGTTGGATTAGATGGACTGGCCACAACAACGCCATCTATCTCGCCTAAAGCCTCCAGATGCTCTGGTGTTGGTTGATACCGCGTCTCTGGACCTACTGGGATAGGTACTGTCTCGATGTCTAGCGCCTTCAAAATGTTTCGGTAGCAAGGATAACTGGGATCAGCGAGAGCAACGCGATCGCCTGCCTCAAAGCAGGCAAGAAAAGCAAGAAGGAAACCAGCGGAAGACCCAGTAGTGACTGAAATGCGTTCCGGGGTCACATCGACTGCATAAGCTTCACTGTATTGTTCGGCTATTCGAGCTCGCAAGGCTGGACGGCCTACGGCATCGGTATAACCCAGAGTATCTTCTTCAAGCGCGCGAGCGGCTGCGAGGCGTGCCCCTTTTGGCGCCTGAAACCCAGGCTGACCGACTTCTAAATGCAAAACCCCCTTCCCAGTAGCTTCAATTTCTGCTGCGGCACGCATTACGTCCATCACAAGAAAAGAGGAAACGTTTCCGCGCTGAGCTTGCTTTAATGCCATAACTCTTAACCCTTAATTTCCAAAATTGGAGATCAATACCGATATTTTGGAAGCAGATAGCTGTCGTTGACGGTTTCCAGTCACACGCATACGTTCATTCGTATCGATGCACCGAGGTTGGATCTTCATGAAATTCTCTAAGCATCTTGCAGTGGTAGCAGTAGCGATTTGGGCAACTCTAACCCCAATCGTCACCAGCGCCGGGCCAGCTGTTATCCGCGACGCTGAATTAGAAGATATCATCCAAGGCTATATGACGCCACTTTTACAAGCAGCAGGAATTGCCCCTGGCGATGTGCGCTTAATCCTTATTAACCAACCAGATATTAATGCCTTCGTGGCTGGTGGTATGAACATTTTTGTTTACACCGGTCTTTTGCGCAAAGCAGAAACACCTGACGAAGTGATTGGCGTTCTTGCGCACGAAATAGGGCATATCGCAGGAGGTCATATAGCCCGACTTGGTTCGACACTTGAGAATGCATCAACACAAGCAATTGCTTCAGCAATCCTTGGTGTTGCAGCAGCAATTGCTTCTGGCCGACCCGATCTGGGCGCTGCTGTCACGGCTGGAGGTCAATCTAGCGCGCTTCGCGGAGTTCTTGCACACACCCGCACCCAGGAGTCCGCAGCGGATCAGGCTGCCTTCCGGTACCTAGAAGGAACTGGTCAATCCGTTCAAGGTATCGTCGATATGCTTAAGCGGCTCTCTGACCAGGAACTGCTCTCTTCGCGTTACCAAGACCCGTATGTACGTACGCACCCTCTGAGCAGAGACAGACTAGAAACTGCCAAAGCCTTCCTGTCACGTAGTCAATTTAAATCGACGACGAGAAGCGCCACCGATCTGGAAAGGTTTAAACGAATTCAAGCTAAACTAGCTGCCTTTATAGACCCACCTAGCAAAACACTATCTAATTATCAGAATACCGGGCCCATAGATCGATATGCACGTGCCATCGCCCACTATCGGCGCGGGGACCTTGGACAAGCAATCCCCTTAATTGACGGATTAATCGCGAGCTCCCCTAACGATCCATTTCTGCACGAACTCAAAGGCCAAATGTTGATGGAAAACGGGCGCAGCGCCGAAGCTGAAAGCTCCTATAATACTGCTCTCCAGCTTAGGCCGGGCGACCCAGCAATAATGCTGCCGGCAGCAAACGCAATTTTAGAAAGTCGCGGAGATACTGCAAAAGCAATCCAAATTCTCCAAGATGTCACCTTTCGGGAACCTCGTAATTCTAGTGCTTGGCGGCAACTTGGTATCAGTTATGGCAAACAGGGCAATATTGGCGAGGCTTCAGTTGCCCTTGCAGAGGCAGAGGTACTGAATGGCCAAAAGGACAATGCAGTATTTCAAGCAAAGCGCGCTCAGCATCACCTGCCAAAAGGATCTGCAGGCTGGCTTCGTGCCGAGGATATACTTCGAGCCCTTAGCCCAAAAAATGGAACTGACGATAAAAAATGAAATTCATGACAACGTTTTTGAAGGTTTCATGTCCTAGGTGAACAGAAACGAAAAAATGGGCACGATATGATTTTAGTATGGTTAATCCATTAAGAATTGCAGTTAGGGCTTTTCGGACAAGCTGCTGAATAGAAGGAGGGCTGATATTTATGGAAATCAAACGCCTTGACGCACCGTTTGGCTGCGAAGTCTTGGGTTTAGATATTAATTCGGGTGTTTCGAAAGACGACTATCTGCAAGTGCGAGCTGCCTTTGAGGCACATTCGGTGGTAGTAATTCGCGGCAACCCACTGTCCGATGAAACGCAAATAGCCTTTTCAGAAATGTTTGGGCCCTGTGAGAAAACGTTAAAGGGAAATCCAGCAGCGGGATCCGTTTTTGCCCGGCAATCAAACCTCGACATAGCCACCGGTGATCGAATTCCAGCGGATGACCGGCGAATGTTCTATCAAAAAGCAAACATGCTTTGGCATGCTGACTCCGCCTTCAAACCTAGAGCTTCTCTTTGCTCTATACTCTCAGCAAGAATCATCCCATCGGAAGGTGGCGCAACCGAAGTCGCCTCAACCCGATTGGCCTATGAAGCACTAGATACTCCAACAAAAGCCAAGATTGATCCCCTCATCGCCGAGTATTCTCTAGTTTGGTCGCGAGGCCTTATCGGCTACGAATTTAATGATGAAGAACGGTCAACAATGCACAAGGTTCGTCACCCACTAGTTCGCGAAAACCCGGCAAATAAGGCCAAGTCTATGCTTATTGGGGCACACGCAATGAACATAAGAGGCTGGGACCAGAAGGAAGGATTGGAGCTACTCAATTATCTCTTGGAGCACGCGACACAGCCAGAGTTTTGCTATAGCCACAATTGGCAAGAAGGCGATGTCTTAATCTGGGACAACCGAGCATGCGTTCATCGTGCAACACCCTATAACGCAAACGCAGAAAAACGCCTTATGCAACGAACAACGATAGGCGATGTAAGCGACGAGGCTTTTGACCGAGAAGCGGTTGCAGCCTGAAAATTTCTAAAACCCCTCATCTTGCTCTGGGACAGCTTAAAACCACCCTGGTCGCCTATTCCAAGATTACGTGGGGCACAAAACGGCTGCCATCGGTTGTAATGCGTCCTACGTCTTCACGGATCCCTAGGCCAACCGGACGGCTAGCTACAAGCCAAACTCCCATAACAGGGTGCATTGCATCGAAAGAAGGGAGGGGAGAGAGGGCCTGTACAACTGCTCCCTCTGCTCCGTAGGGGCCACCTGCAGTTTCAGCACTACACCCATCTTCAAAAATCTCGATATTCGCGCCTTCACGAGAAAAAAGCGGTTTTCGAACGAAATTTAAGCCTAAAGCTTCCGTATCAACAGCATCTTCAAAAAAAGCAGGCAATAAATTTGGGTGCCCTGGTTCTAGCTGCCAAAGGTAGGGTAACAAACCTTTATTAGAGAGGATTGCCTTCCATGGAGGCTCAATTACCTTCATGCGCGAGCGCTGCAAGTGGACAGCAAACTCATCCTTCCAAATCCACTCCCAAGGATACAACTTAAAAAGATTGTAGATACTTCGGTCCTCGCCATCCACAAACCCACCTAAGTCTGTCAATCCAATAGCGCTTATTGGAAGAAGATACGGGCTCAAGCCCGCTTGCTCCGCACAATCTGCCAGATATTCGATCGTACCAAGATCCTCCTCGGAGTTCTCTTCACAAGCGAGGTGCAAAGGTCCCTCAATACCAAAGGCTTCAAAGGCTTCGATGAGCGTTTCATGAATAGAGTTGAACTGGTCGGCGCTCTCGGGCAGTTGGCCTGATTTTTGCAAATCTTCCAACCACCGCCACTGGAACACTGCGGCTTCATAAAGGGCAGTTGGCGTATCTGCGTTGTATTCTAGAAGCTTCGCTGGGCCGCCACCATCACCAGAATAGCTAAAATCCATCCGACCATAGAGGTTGCGGGCACGGTTTTTCCATGATTGTTGAATATAGTCCCAGAAATTCCTTGGAATCTTAAGTCTTTCCAGAACCTCTTCATCCCGACAAGCACGTTCCACTACGGCAAAACACATCTGTTCCAGTTCTGCCACCGGGTTTTCAAGATCGTCTTCAATCTCATTAATTGAGAAGGCGTAGTATGCATCCTCTCGCCAGTAAGGCTCTCCTCCAGGAGTATGGAAACGAAAGCCTAGCTCTTGCGCAACCTTGTGCCAGTCAGAGCGTTCAGCGGACTTTATTCGTTCCACTTAGCCGCCAAAACTGCGCATTCCAGTGGAAGTTCCCGTTCGTCCAAAACCTCCCCGGGCCATAAGGCGACCGGCTGGTGGCCGGGCCGCTTTACTTTTTGCAACGGATACTGGACCTGTCTTAGCGTCGACGGAGGCACCCGCTGCAGTTCTAGCCGTGCCAGGCTTCGCCCCGGTGTACAGCGGTTGTGTAGCCACGGGTCCACCCATAGCGCGCCCCATCATCCAACCAACCATCAAGGGCATCCAGAGACCGCCGCCCGTAGATGCATGCTGCGGGGCCTGATTGTCGGAGGTGCCGCCAGGCTGCACCGCCTCTGACTTACTGACTTGGGGCGGTTTTTGGCAAGCTTGCGGACCGTGTTCAGCCTCACAGTCAGCAAGTGTTTGATATCGAGGCGCTACACGGGCATGTTCCGTCTGAGCAGTCGCAAATTGCGCCCTACAATAAGCCTCGGTAAACTCTCCAGAAGTGATGCAGCCATCAACCGTGGCGAACTGAAATGCGTCTAATTTTTCCTCGCCTTGCATCAAAGCAGCGACAGCAATGGCAGAGACGCCGGCGCCCATTGCTATAAGAGTCACCTTGCCCGAGCGCTTGCGGGTACTCGCTGTTTTGATCGAAGTCATTACCTAACCCTGTTAAGCCAATTTTGTTGATTGTTATAGATATAGTGTCCACCGCTGCAAATCGCCAACGATTTTAGCTTTTAATATGAAAAGTCCCCCTCTTCAGCCAACATGATTTAAATCTCTGGCACCCTATCAGCCCAAGGGGATGCAGCTTCGAAAGCTGCTGATGCTTGCAATACTGCAAGGTCGCGCATGCGCGGGCCGACAATCTGCAAGCCAACAGGCAGTCCTTTTTCTGTGAAACCGCAGGGAACTGAAGCAGCAGGGTTGTGGCTCATATTGAAAGGATATGAGAATTCTGCCCATTGGACCCAGTCCCATGGATGGTCTGGCCAGTCTTCAGGCATCAATCTATCTGCGGGAAACGCGGCAACAGAGACAGCCGGAGTAAGTAGCAGATCATAGTCCTCAAAAAAACGATGAATGGCTTCAACATACGAAAGTTTTCTAACACGCATGGCAACATAGTCAGCCGCCGAATGGTTCGCCGCACTTTCAATGCAGGCCACGAGGCCCGGGTCCATCTTATTCCGCCATTCTGGCAGAAACTTTTGATAGCCTAATTCATGTGCAGCCCAGAAGAAGCGAATAAGTTCTGGGCCCTGAGGGCCCCATGAGGGGGTAACCTCTTCAACCCTTGCCCCCATATCTTCAAAGACCTTCGCGCCAGCCTCCGCCAAAGCTGCAACGTCGGGGTCTACCCTTGCATGCCCAAGGTTTGGACTCCAGGCAACACGCAGGCCCTTGACCGAAGCGCCATCTAACTTTCGAACATATGGGGAGGGAGGAGACTCCAAACTGTAGTGATCCCATGGGTGGGGGCCAGAAATTGTTTCCATCATGAGGGCGGAATCGGCCACCGTCCGAGTCATAGGACCGATGTGACTAGTCTGATCATTAGAAGGAACTGGCCAATTTGGAACGCGCCCGAAGCTTGGCTTTAGTCCAAAGATTCCGCAAAAATGGGCTGGCATCCTAACTGACCCGGCACCATCAGATCCTTGATGCAGTGGCCCATACCCGGCAGCAGCGGCTGCACCGGCGCCTGCAGAGGATGCCCCGGCGTTGAGGCCATGGGCCCAGGGATTGTGAGTTATGCCTGTCAGAGGACTTTGGCTCACGCCCTTCCAACCAAATTCACTTGTAGTTGTCTTTCCCAGTGGAATAGCCCCCGCCATTTTAAGACGTTGGACAAATGGGGCATCAGTGTCCGGCTGATTACCTTTTTCAATCCAAGAGCCGCGTTCTGTAGGCATATCACCGGTAACGGCCAAGTCTTTAATCGTAACTGGCAATCCAAATAGCGCGCCTTGAGCTGCTCCTCTAGCAAGCTGGGATTCGGCTGCTTTCGCACGATCTAAAGCCCGGTCCCCATCAAAATAGGCAAATGCATTAATCTTTGGCTCCAATCTCTCTACACGATTTAGGATAGCCTGCATCACCTCAACCGGAGACACCTGTTTTGCTCGGATCATTGGAGCAAGCAAAGTCGCTGGGAGAAAACAAAGATCTTCGTCGGTCATTCTTTAGCCTCAATCCATCCGTGGTGTCTCAACATAATGACCGCGTTAATTTCCAGGCTGCAAGAAAAAGCTCTCCGAAAGCAAGAAATTCACACTATTCAGACAACACGGGCGTCTGAAAAACGAAATCGCACAATGAGGCACTGATGTCTGCTTAACTCCTCATGCAAGAAGAAGAGAGATCTAAGCGTCAGTTTAAAATTCCCTTAGCAACAACTATGAACAAAATTGCCAGTGCCCCTACGAACAGCGTAACTAGCGTTAGCCGTTTTTCAACAAATTGACGAATTGGTTCTCCAAACCGCCATAGCAACGAAGCTTCCAAAATAAAGCGGCCCCCGCGCGCAAGAAAACTGGCTATAACGAAGCTTCCAAAATCCATGGACATCGCGCCAGATGCGATAGTCACCACCTTAAAGGGGAATGGGGTAAAGGCAGCGAAGGCAACAATCATGAAACCCTGCTCAGCGTACAGAAGACGCAGGTCAGCCATAGCAGCTTGACCTCCATAGAGATTGATCAAAGCCCCACCAACCGTCGAAAAGAAAAGTGCGCCTATGGCATAACCTGCAATGCCCCCTAAAACCGATCCAACTGTGCAAATTCCTGCAAAAGCAAAAGATTGGGCCCGACGAGCGAGGCACATCGGAACGAGCAGCACATCAGGGGGGATTGGGAAGATAGAGCTTTCTATAAAGGCGATAATAAAGAGCCAGGTTTTTGCCGCTGGTTTTCCGGCTCTTTCTAGCGTCCAAATATAAAGGCGTTTTAGCATCAGGCGGCGGATCTTTCAGAATGTGGTTGCACAAAAGCCGCAGCAGCCGAGATCACCTCTGAACCTGCACACCTCTTTGTGGCGTTCTCTGAAATATGACGGCGAAAGGCACGGGCACCCCGACGGCCCTGGAAAAGGCCTAAAATATGGCGGGCAATTGCCTGCAGTCGATCCCCAGACCTAAGCCTTAGCTCTACATAAGGCAAAAGTGCCTCTATGACCTGTTCCTGTGTTTCAACCTGTGCTTGTTTTCCAAAAAAACGGGGGTCTACTTCGGCTAAGAGCCAGGGTTTTTGGTATGGCGCGCGACCGAGCATTACGCCATCGACACCATCAGCCATGGCTGCTGCCGCGGTATCAAGGTCCGAAATACCCCCATTTAAAATAATAGTAAGGTCTGGACGTTCCTGCTTAAGCTTTTGGACCAATGAATAATTCAACGGTGGTATATCTCTGTTTTCCTTTGGACTTAGGCCCTTAAGCCATGCCTTACGTGCATGGACTATGAAAACTTGGCAGCCAGAACCAGCCACAGTGTCGATGAATTCAAACAGCCGCGCTTCCTCATCGTCATCATCAACACCCAATCGACATTTGACTGTTACAGGAACTTCAACCGCGTCTTGCATGGACTTTATACAATCAGCGACAAGTTTGGGCTCACGCATAAGGCAAGCACCGAAAGCACCAGATTGAACCCGGTCGCTAGGACATCCACAGTTTAGGTTAATCTCGTTATACCCATAGCTAACGCCAATACGAGCAGCAGCAGCTAGATCCGTCATCTCGGACCCACCCAACTGAAGGGCAACGGGATTCTCTACAGGGTCGAAAGCAAGTAGACGTTCCTGATCGCCATTTAGAACTGCTCCCGTAGTAATCATTTCCGTGTAAAGGAGAGCGTGTCGCGTGAGGATGCGATGAAAGAATCGACAATGGCGGTCGGTCCAATCCATCATTGGCGCCACTGAAAACGATCTATGCTTGGCAAGAGGGTCAAAAAACATAGAGGTCTTGTGCCTGCAATTTATACTGGCGACAAGAACATGTGTGTGCGCTCTATTTGGGAGATCATATTGGCTGCAGCTGATTTATCAAATGATCAGAGCTCACTCGTGGCCTTTTTGGGTGGCGCAGGAGTTTTAGACGAAGACAGGCCACGACAAATTGAGACTCTGGGGGCAATTATTTTTCTAGCCGAAAAGAGAGCCTATAAACTCAAACGAGCTGTTTCCTATAGTTTTATGGATTTTAGTGATCTTAATAAACGTAATATTGCAGCTAAGTCTGAATTGCAGGTTAACCGGCGAACGGCGACAAACCTCTACTTAGGACTGACGCCTGTATACCGATTTGGTCAATCCTTTCGGCTAGGCGAGCTTTGTGAGGAACTCGACCCTGATCAAAGCGTCGCTGCGCACCTTGTGACTATGGAACGGTTCGAAGATGGACAGACCCTAGACCAGCTCGCCGAGGCCGGAAAATTAGATGGGGCGCTGATTGATCAACTTGCAGACACCATAGCTGGATTTCACGCAAAAACACCATCAGTCCGCCGCGAAAACGCAGCCAGATCACTGACCCAAGCGGCTCAGCGTACTCTTAGAGATATCCTAGTGGCAAAGGATTTACTTGGTGACTGCGTTGATCTCCTAAGTGAAAAAATGGAGCGGACTCTCACAAAAATGGCACCCTCTATCAACCATCGAGGAATGACAGGGTACATCAAACGACTCCATGGCGATCTGCATCTTGGTAATGTCGTCCGGATCAATGAAGAGGCTGTTATTTTTGATGCTCTAGAGTTCAATAGTGATATGGCTACCATCGATGAGCTTCACGACCTAGCTTTCCTCGTAATGGATCTTTGGGTTCGGGGGGCATCTGAGCTAGCAACGCGAACCTGGAGCCGATATCTAGCTGCGCGCGGTGCCTATGAAGGACAGGAGTTAGCTCCTCTATTTATTGCGATGCGGGCTGCTGTCAGAACAAAAGTTTCCCTTCACGCGGCATCGCTCACAGAGGGTAATGATAATGAAATCAAATTAGCCGAAGCCCGACGCTATCTTGACATGGCTTTGAGTGCGTTGACGGAACCTAAACCACGCTTGGTTGCAATCGGCGGGCTTTCAGGTTCGGGCAAAACGAGGCTCGCTCAAAGCTTAGCGCCGTTACTGGCCCCACCAGTAGGTGGAGTGCACCTTAGGTCAGATGCGATTCGAAAAAGGCGGGCAGGACAGCCCTTCGATGCAAAATTACCGGCTACAGCGTACACAGCTGCCGAGAATTTTGCTGTCTATGAGACCCTTATGAATGAGGCGGAGGAGGTTCTCCACCAGGGCAGACCCGTTATTGTCGATGCAGTATTCGCCAGGGAGTCGGAAAGAGAAGCCGCTGAAACAATTGCTAAACGTCTAAATATTCCATTCGATGGCTTCTGGCTGGATGTGGATCTCTTTGAACGACAAAAGCGGATCGAAAGACGGAAAAACGATATTTCAGACGCAACGCCTGAAGTTGCAGCTAGACAGGAAAGCTTTGAACTGGGCCAAATTCATTGGAAACGGCTTAATTCAATTCAAAGCCCTTTAGATAGGGTGACCGACGCCCTTCATCTCTAGGGATAATTAACCTCCATTAAACAAAGTCCCTCTGGCGGCGCTGTTGGTCCTGCTGCCGCTCTATTTTTTGCTTTTAATGCGATTCCAACATCGTCAGGAGCCCAAGCGCCTTCTCCAACGAGCACTAAGGTGCCAGCAGTTATCCTAACTTGATTATGCAAAAATGACCTGGCCTCAACATCGATCAATACTTCATCGCCCTGCCTCGAAACCTGCAGCTTCTCTAGGGTCTTAACGGGAGATTTTGCCTGACACTGCACGGCGCGAAAGCTTGTAAAATCATTCTTTCCAACAAGAAGATCTGCCGCGGCTTGCATCTTTGTTTCATCTAGAGGCTTAGCAAAAAACCAAACCTGTCCCCTCGCCAACGCAGGAGGACTCCTGCGGTTTAGAATGCGATAGCGGTAGCGGCGGCGAATTGCAGAAAACCGGGCGTCAAAACTGCTACAAACTTCAGAAACATCGATAACGGTCACAAGGTGAGGTCGGAGATGAAAATTGCTTCCATCGCGTAAATTTTTCAATGGAAAGGATTGCTCCAAATCAAAGTGCGCAACCTGTCCCGCAGCATGAACGCCCGCGTCAGTCCTACCCGCACCCTGAACACGAGGGTTTTCACCAGTCAATCGCTGAAGTGCTATCTCAAGAGCTTCCTGCACTGACATCCCATTGGACTGCCGCTGCCACCCAACAAAATTGCTGCCATCATACTCAACTGTGATGCGATACCGTGGCATTAGAGAGCAAACGAGCCGCCCGCAGGCATCGGATAACCGCGAAGAAAGGAAGCGGCATCCATCATGGCTTTACCCGGTCGCTGCAATGCCTGGACCCGAATTGCACCCTTTCCTGTCCCAACGAGAAGTTTATCGTCAAGCAATTCGCCGGGATTACCTTGTCGGGCTTCCAATTGAGATGCTCCTACCTTGAATTCTTCGCCGCCAAAACTGGTCCAAGCCTTCGGAAAGGGTGAGAGAGCACGAACCTGACGCTCAATTTCAACAGCTGAACGTTTCCAATCGATCCAACAATCCTCTCTGGTGAGTTTATGGGCATAAGTAACCCCCAAGGAAGGTTGAGGTGTAGGTATAAGAGAGCCCGCCTCTATCCCGGTTAGTGTCGGACCGATAATACGCGCTCCGATCTCGGCAAGTTGGTCATGTAGACTACCGCCATTAGTTTGAGGGGTGATTGGCGCCACTTCTCTCAGCAACATCGGACCCGTGTCCAGGCCAGCATCCATTGCCATAGTAACTATACCCGTTTCAGAATCTCCAGCCATAATAGCTCGCTGGATCGGCGCAGCCCCACGCCAACGAGGCAAAAGTGAAGCATGAATGTTTATACAACCATAGCGCGGCGCTCTTAGGATGGCCTCGGGGAGAATGAGACCGTAAGCGGCAACTACAGCACAATCCAGGCCCAAGGCGATAAATGCTTCTATAGATTCGGTTGTTCGCAGGGACTTTGGGGTTCTTACCTCTATGCCAGCTGAAACTGCTGCTTCGTGGACTGGCGAATTTTTAAGCTTATAGCCGCGCCCAGCAGGCCGAGGTGGTTGAGTGTAAACAGCCACTATTTCATGGCCAGCTTCAATTAAGGCTTGGAGCGCCGGCACCGAAAAATCCGGTGTTCCCATAAAACCGAGGCGCATAGGTTCAATCCTTAGCGGAGCGCTTGCCCGCTCGCTGAGCCTTTAACTTTTTCATTTTAGCTAGAGCAATATTTCGCTTTAGCATGGACACGTGGTCGATAAACAAGATGCCGTCCAGATGATCAATTTCATGTTGAATACATCGGGCCAGCAATCCATCGGCCTCCGTCTCACACTGTGTCCCCGATTCATCCAAGTATGTAACTCTTACTCGTTCAGGGCGGCTAACGTCGTAGAAAACATCTGGAATCGAGAGACAGCCCTCGCTCATCAGACAGGTCTGGTCTGACATCCAGGTGATCTCTGGATTAACAAGTTTAAAAGGAGCCGGCAGATCGCCTTCTCTAGAAACATCAATCACAACGAGGCGCCGTTCATCGCCTACCTGAGGGGCGGCTAAGCCGATACCTGGCGCTTCGTACATTGTCTCTAACATTTGATCCAGCCGACGCCGAATTGCGTCATCAACAATATCGACTGACTTACAACGAGTTTTGAGGCGTCTGTCAGGAGCTATAAGAATCGGAAGGGCGGTCAAAACTAGGCTATCCTTTTCCAGTAACTATCTTTCACCGAAATTTTGCCATCGCGGAAGCTGTATATATCTACCCCACGGACGTCGATGGTTTCGCCATTTTTATAAGCCCCAGTAGCCTTAAACCTACCCACAACATGTTCGTCTCCGAACATAACTTCGGTTTCAGAAAACCGGAGGGTATCGATTACGGCTGCTCGTGATTCAAGCGCTCTACGAACGGCTTCTCTTCCTTTGACTATTTGGCCGTCTGGCGCATCAGGTCCCTCATGCAACCGCCACTCAAAATCATCGGTGACGTTCTGGAGAATGCCGTCTACATCTCCTTTATTAAACGCCTTACCAAAAGCTTTCAGAACGGTCATTGCCGTTTCGCGTTCAATTGCACCCATCGCTGGCCCTCCTTATAGCGACAATGTTTATAAGATAATGCCGCCCCGAATGGTCAAGCATGTTGCAGGTATTCATGCTAGTTTTTTATTAGCAATGCCAATTGGTGCACCATCAACTATTGGAATTCGAATGCGTTTGTTGGTGATAACAATCTTTACAGCTCTGATATTGCCAACGTCAGCTCGCAGTGAATGCAAAGTTGCACCCCAGCCTCAACTGGAAACAGCTCCCGTTGAAATTGAGACATCGGCTGGAAAGCATTTGTTTATAGTTGAGCTGGCCGTAACAGGCCAACAGAGAACTTGCGGCCTTATGATGCGAAAACAGCTCGACCCACATTCAGGAATGCTCTTTAAGCAGCCTTCAATTGGCCCAGCTTGGTTCTGGATGAAAAACACCCCGCAGCCCCTCGACATGCTGTTTCTAGATAAAGGGGGTAGGGTGCTAATGCTGGCCAAGCACACTATACCCTACTCCAAGAATCCCTATGGAACCTCGGGCAATGTAGCAGCTGTGCTTGAAGTTACCGCAGGCACAGCCTCCCGCCTTTCAATTAAAATAGGCGACAGGATCGTCTTCAATTGGTTTGAAGAAAAATAGGCCTCAATCAGCCTTGGATTCATTCTCTTCCGCTGCTGGCTCTTCAAGAAGATCCTCAAGAGCTGGCGCTTCGTCGGCATCGAGGTCGTCATCGAACTCAAAACCTTCATCGCGGCTTAGGACATTCTCACCACGGGCTTGAGCATCTGCTTCATCAGCCGAGCGAGCTACGTTTGCTGTAACAGTCACCACCACTTCGGGGTGTAACCGCACACGCACTCCATGAAGGCCTAAGGTCTTGATCGGGCGCTCTAACTCGACCTGACGGCGATCTATGGAGGTGCCAGCCTCCACCATTGCGTCAGCAATATCACGGCTGGATACAGATCCATAAAGTTGACCAGTATCCCCTGCAGATCGGATCAATACCACAGACATGCCAGTCATCTTGCCAGCAACGGCCTCAGCCTCCTGGCGACGTTCTATATTTTGAGCCTCTAGCTGAGCTTTCTGGGTTTCAAAATAAGCTATGTTGTCTTTGGACGCGCGAAGGGCTTTCTTCTGAGGTAAAAGAAAATTACGGGCATACCCGTTCTTTACTTTTACTACATCGCCCATCTGGCCGAGATTCTCGACACGCTCAAGCAGAATAATATCCATTAGACTTTACTCCCGGTGTCCGCCAGCAGGCGCGGATCAGCGGATAATGTAGGGCAGGAGCCCGATGTGACGAGCACGCTTGATTGCCTGAGCAAGCAAGCGTTGTTTCTTTGCCGATACAGCCGATATGCGACTGGGCACAATCTTACCGCGCTCGGTCAAAAAGCGCTGAAGCAATCGCACATCTCTGTAATCTATTGCCGGCGCGTGAGGGCCCGAGAACGGGCACGACTTCTTGCGTCGAAAAAACGGCCGGCGGCCGCCGCCCATTGCCATCAGGAATTCTCCTCTTCGATGGTGTCAGCGTCTTCGCGGTCAGCGCGACCACGCACGTCATCGCCATCATCGCCAAAATCATCATCTCGGTCATCCCGAGAACGGCGCCGGTCATCACGGTCACGTCGTGACATCATTGGTGACGGAGCCTCTGTCACCTCATCGATTTTCACTGTCATGAACCTTATGACGTCCTCAGACAACCGCATCTGACGTTCTAATTCATTAACCGCATCTGAATTCGCCTCTACGTCAAACATGACATAGTGCCCCTTGCGGTTCTTTTTAATCCTGTAAGCTAGAGATTTAAGGCCCCAATGCTCGCGCTTGAGGACCTTGCCGCCATTCTCTTCGATCAGCGTGGCATAATTGTCTGCCAAACCTTCGACTTGAGCAGGCGACATATCCTGCCTAACAATGAATACGTTCTCGTAGTAACCCATAACCGGTTCATACCCGCGTATGGTTGGAAAAAAACTCGACAGCAGGCCGCGCGAAAAAAATCGCGGATCCGGCCGGCCGTCGACGAAGGCGCTGTTATACAGATGCCACGCATCAAATCAACCCGCTTCTAACAAAGATTGCTGATTTATATATCGTGTCGCGACGATTTGCCGGCAGGGCCTTGGCCCGAAAAGCTCCTGCCGTTAAGTTCAAGCAGCAAGTTCAGGCTCTTCGATGGGCCATGTCAGCGCCCTATTTTTTGGATATGACCGATTCTATAAGCAAAATAGTTAAGAGATTTCAGGAGACCCATGCCAACATCTACCCGCACATTTTTCGTTAGCCTTTTGGCTTTTACCGGAATATTTCTTTTCATAGAAACTGCCTCTGCAGCTAATCCCAAATCACTTGGACGTTTTAGAGATTGGGAAGCATACACTGCTGATGAGAAGGGCAGTAAAATTTGCTATGCGCTGACTTCCCCAAAGGAGTCCATAGGGAACTACTCGAGGCGCGACCCTGTGTTTCTTATGGTCACACGGCGCCCCACTGATAACGTTTATGATGAAGTAAGTGCAATTGCGGGGTATACATACCAGAAGAACAGCAAGCCGACCCTTTCGATAGGTTCTAACCGCTTCATTGCTGACGCTGTAAGTGATGTTGCATGGCCGCAAGTTAAAGATGGCCAAACACTTCTATCCAGAATGACGGCTGGAACCGCCCTTGAACTCAAAGGTACTTCGTCACGTGGCACCCTTACAAAAGACATTTTCTCTCTTCGCGGCTTCACGGCCGCCCTTAACGCGGTAGCTAATGCATGTCCAAAACGGTGATTGATCTCGTTGGTCTAAACAGAGATGAGCTTGCAAATGTGTTGGAACCACATGGTCTTAAAGGTTACCGGATAGGGCAAATTTGGCAGCAGATCTATCGATTGGGTGCTGTAAACTTTGACTGCATGACCACCATTGCGAAGTCTGCACGGCAGGGCTTGTCCAACAACTTTATTGTGGGCCGGCTTAATATTGAAAGCGCGCAGATATCGAAAGATGGAACCCGAAAGTGGTTATTTAAACTTCATGATGGCTCACTCGTCGAAACAGTGTTCATTCCTGAAACCGACCGAGGCACGCTATGTGTTTCATCCCAGGTGGGCTGCACTTTAAACTGCCAGTTTTGCCACACCGGCACTCAGAAGCTTGTCAGAAACCTCTCTTCACAAGAAATACTAGCTCAAATCCTAACAGCAAAGGACGAGCTCGAAGATTGGCCAGCGCCCCGTCCTGATCGGAAGCTTACAAACATAGTGTTAATGGGAATGGGAGAGCCACTATACAATTTTGATAATGTAAAAGACGCTATGCTTATCGCTTTGGATCCAGAGGGCCTTGGCTTTTCACGGCGTCGGATCACTCTCTCAACAGCCGGTGTGGTGCCGATGATTGGCCGCGCAGGGAAAGAAATTGGTGTAAATTTAGCTATTTCCCTGCACGCTACTAACGACCAGATCCGAGATAAAATCGTCCCAATTAATAAAAAATATCCCCTTAATGAACTGCTAGATGCTTGCCGCGCCTACCCAACACTAAACAATGCACGGCGGATCACTTTCGAATATGTAATGCTAAAAGACGTGAACGACCGAGATGAACACGCACACGCCCTAGCGGAGATGCTGAAAGACATCCCAGCCAAGATCAATCTTATACCCTTTAATCCATGGCCAGGCGCAGCGTTTGAACGCTCCTCAAAAGACCGTATCCAGCGATTCGCTGGGATCTTAATGGATGCAGGTTATCCAAGCCCTGTCCGGACACCCCGAGGAGAAGACATTCTTGCCGCTTGCGGGCAACTAAAATCCGCCACGGAAAAGGTCCGTCGTGCCCGCCCCGGAGCAGCTGCTGCTTGATCTACAACCCACCGCTTCAACAAACGGTTCCCAGCACAATATTAAAATTGAAGCTTGTTCTGAATGGATCAGCTTTCCATTTTTAAACTCAATGTTAATCACGCGTTGCGGTGAGGGTTGCGCCTAGCTAACTTCAGTGTCTACTGATCAGGAAAGCTAAAACGAATGCCCTTCAATGCCGAATCTGCGCTACGCGCAAATCCCCCCGCGCCAGCTCAACCCTGGAAGGGTTTCCCAAAATATAATTTCGTTGGAGGGCATAATGATGCCGCAAGCATCCCAGCTATTGAGCTCGCGGCTTCAGTCACTTCTATCTTAGGTCGTGAGGGAAGAGACCTAGCCACCTATGGCCTACAAAGTGGGCCTCAAGGCTACAGACCATTTAGAGAAGCTATTGCTTCGATGCTAAATCGCCGTGCTGGAATGAAGGAGAACCAGAGCTCCATTCTCGTAACCTCCGGCTCACTCCAAGCACTTTCGTTGATTTTTGATCTCTTTCTCGACCCTGGTGACGTCGTATTCTTGGAAAAGGCTTGCTACGGGGGCACTCTATCCCGCTTAAGAGCCCGATCCGTTGAGTATATTGGAGTAGAGTTAGATGAAGAGGGAATGCAAGCCGACGCTCTGGACGAGGCCATCAAACAGGTAAAGTCGGCTGGCAAGCGCCCAAAAATGATCTACACCATTCCCACAGTTCAAAATCCAACGGGTCGCGTCATGTCGGAAGCCCGGCGGCGGCACATCCTAGCTGTTGCGGCAGAACATAACCTGCCTATCTTCGAGGATGACTGCTATGCAGATTTGATATTTTCTGGAGGCCGTCCTCCAGCAATTCGTGCCCTGGATGAGGATGGACGTGTCGTATATTGCGGCTCATTTTCTAAATCGATCGGGCCAGCCATTCGCGTAGGTTTTATAGCTGCTGACTGGCCAATTCTTTCCAGACTTCTGCCGTTAAAAACCGATGGTGGCACTGGAGCCATCGAGCAAATGGCCCTCACAGAATATGTAGCCACAAAATTTGATGCACATGTTGCCAGCCTAAATCAAACCTTAAAGATAAAGGCTGAAGCTATGGCAGACGCCATTGACGAGTATTTTGGGGCTGCTGCCGAGTTTGAAAAACCTCAAAGCGGCATTTTCTTATGGTTAAAACTTCCAGGCTCAGTTGATACCTCTCGCCTCTTTCAAATAGCTGGTGCTGAGGGTGTTGCCATTAATCCTGGAGTTGAGTGGTCAACCGTCGAAGCTTACGGCAAAAAACGTCTTCGCCTTTGCTTCGCCAATCCTTCAGTTAACGAGATTAGAGAAGGCATTTCGAAACTTGCAGACATTTGTCACCGCGAATTCGGTGTCCCCCAGCGCAGCGCCAACATTCAGCGGTGATAACTGATATGAAGCAACAGCGATTTGACCTCATAGTTGCTGGCTCTGGAGCGGCAGGACTTTCAGCAGCCGTAACAGCCGCTGAGTCAGGTGCTCGTGTCGCCATCCTCGAACGCGCTCCCAAAGATGAAAGGGGCGGTAATACGCGATACACCGAATCATTTTGGCGCATGCAATCCAAGGACGAAGTGGCCGATGATTTTACTCAACGTCTCGCCGAAAATGCGGGTGGTTGGCTAGATCCCGAGGTAACCAAGGACTGGACACGAGAACAGAGTGGGTGGCCAGCTATATTGAAAGCACACCCAGCTCTTGGCCCCGACCTAATCCAAACGTGGGGAGAACAAGCGGGACCAACATTGCGTTGGCTAGAAAGTCAGGGAGTTAAATTCGACTTTCTTCCAAATTATTTTATCACAGTATCAACAACCAGAATGTCACCCATTGGCGGTGGCCGTGCTATCGTGGAGGCCCTTGCCGCGCGAGCGGAAGAATTTGAAGACCGCGTATCCTACATCTATGAAACAGCCGCCGAGCGATTAATCCAAGATGAAACCGGCCGCATCCAAGGCATTATCGCGAAGGGTCCAAGCGGCTATATCAGTCTCGAGGCACCGAGTGTAATTCTTGCAACAGGGGGCTTCCAAGGTAATGCCGAGATGATGGCAAGATACTGTGGGCCCGCGGCTCAGTGGACACGGCCAATAGCACGAGGTGGATACTATAACAGAGGCGAGGGCGTCACGATGGGCCTCCAGGCAGGCGCCGCTCCGGCAGGAGATTTTGGTAGCTTCCACGCCCAGCCTGTTGATCCGCGCTCAGGTGAAGCAGAGCCAGTAGTTTTGACTTACAGCTACGGGATCCTTTTAAACCGTGAAGGGAAACGCTTCACCAATGAGGCCCCCGCTACAGTAGACGCAACTTACGAAGCCACCTCACGCGACATTTTAAAACAAAGTCAAGGTATGGCATGGGCAATTGTGGATGGCCAAATTGACGACGTGCCAAATTGGAGAAAGGCCGTTCGTTCAGACCAACCAGAGATTATTGCAGATACTTTGGACGGGCTTTTGGCAAAGCTCGACATCGACGCAACAGAAGCTAGACGCACGATTTCATCCTTCAATAACGCTTGCCCAGACCCTAGCGGATTTGATCCAATAAAGACGGATGGCCTGGCTGTCACAAAACTATCGCCGCCAAAAACACATTGGTCCCGAAAGCTGCAAAAGCCACCCTTTCGCGCCTGGCCTATTGTGTGCGCTACCTGCTTCACTTTTGGTGGCTTGAAGATAGATTCATCTGCCCGAGTGATTGACCATGACGGCCATCCAATTCCTGGGCTTTACGCCGCTGGTGAGACAGCGGGGATGTATTTTAGGACATACACTGGCTCCACTTCAGTCATGCGAGGATGCGTTTTCGGCCGAATCGCTGGTGCCCACGCAGCCCGTGCGGCTAACCAGGGGGCAGCATGACCCAACGCATAAATGGTCTTAACGAGGTCATTCATAAATATGACGCGCTGCTGGTTGATCTTTGGGGCTGTGTCCACAATGGTGTCCAGGCGTACCCCCAGGCTGTTGATGCTCTGCTGAAAGCCAAAGAAAAAGGGTCAAAAGTCTGCCTTCTCTCTAATGGGCCACGCCGCGTCTCCGCAATTCTAACGCGATTAGACGAATTGGGTGTGCCTCGAGACGCCTATGACCACGCTGTCACCTCCGGGGAAGCGGCTTGGCGGGCGCTGTCTAATCCAAGTGATACCTGGCACAAGGCGCTTGGCAACAGGTGCTATCATCTAGGGCCGGAACGCGACAATTCTGTTCGCGAGGACGCAGGGCTTCAGATCGTAAGCAAGCTTGAGGAAGCAGATTTCATTATCAATACAGGCGCTTACGATAATGCCGACCCACTAGAATTATACGAAGAGACATTACAGATAGCAGCTAAGCTTAAGCTGCCTATGGTTTGTGCCAATCCTGATCTAGTGGTTCACGTTGGCGACTTTTTATCTATCTGTGCTGGACTAATCGCCGAAAGATATGCGGAACTTGGCGGTGATGTTGCATATCACGGCAAACCATTTCCAAGTGTGTATGCAATGTGTTTCCAACTTCTTGGAGTAACAAATCCCTCTCGCGTACTTGGAATTGGTGATGCCATTCGAACTGATGTTGCCGGTGCTAAGGGCGTTGGAGCAGACGCACTCTTCTTGGCGAGCGGTATCTATAGAGATAGCTTTGAAACAGATGATCCCACACCGACAGCTGTAGAAGCTATCGCCGCCAAAGAAGGAAACCCCATGCCCGATTACTTCCTTCCAGCACTTATCTGGTAGCCACAGACGATGTCCCAGTCGGAAATGACCCTTGGTCGAATTGCTGCAACCGTTCTGCTGCCTTTTGGATGCGGATATTTCCTCTCCTACTTGTTTAGGGCTGTGAATGCCGTCGTCGCACCCGATCTAATTCAGGATGTTGGCATTTCGACAGAAGGTCTTGGCCTACTAACAGCCGCCTATCTGATTGCCTTCGCCGCTTTCCAAGCACCATTAGGGGTATTACTCGACCGGTTTGGCCCGCGGCGTGTCCAAGGTTCATTGCTGCTAGTAGCAGCAGCAGGGGCCGCGCTTTTCGGATCAGCAACCAGTGAAGGTGTTTTGATTATAGCTCGCGCTCTTATTGGATTAGGTTTTGCCGGCGGACTAATGGCGAGCTTCAAAGCGGTTGCACTCTTCGCACCACCAGGGCGCATACCTCTCCTGAATTCTTGGGTAATGGCATTCGGCGGTGTTGGAGTGCTGGTCGCCTCATATCCCGCTCATGCAACAGCAGAACTGCTGGGATGGCGTGGCCTTTTCTTCTTACTAGCAGGCCTTACAGCCGCTGTTGCGTGCTTTATTATTTTTGCTGCTCCAAGACGAGGCGAACCAAAGACAGGCAGCAGCCTTGCTACACAACTGCGAGGCCTCGCACACGTCTACAATTCCTGGGAGTTTTGGCGAATTGCACCGTATGTGATGACCACTGCAGGGGCGCATATTGCCATCCAAACACTCTGGGCCGCCCCCTGGCTTTCTGATGTAGCCAACTTAGACCGGGGTGGCGTTGCTGGAGTACTTACCGGCATGGCGGGCGCGTTTCTAGTAGGTATTTTGTTGGGAGGCGCTGCTGCAGATTTTGTTGCTCGCACGATCAAAAGAGGGCCTCTGTTCGTTATGCATATTGCCATTGGGATTTTCATAGTTTCCCAGGTGTTCATTGTTCTGGGTTATGTGGAGTGGAAATGGTCAATCTGGCTGGCCTTTGCACTTACAGGTCAGCTTGGAGTACTGGCATATGCGCATCTAGCTGATCATTTCGGTGCAGATCTTGCTGGCCGCTCAAACACAGCTCTTAACCTGCTCCTTTTCGGTACAGCGGCAGCCTTCCAATTTGGCATAGGTGCTGCCTTAGAGCACTGGCCCCTCATTGAAAATCACAGGCCGGCTGAAGCTTATACAATGGTTTTCGGAAGCATCTTGGCACTGCAAATGCTCACCGGGGTTTGGTGTTGGATCGCAACGGCTATCCGCCCTGGGGTTGCAGGTAATGGCAATCAGTAACATTCATCTGCAGGCGGCCTTATTAAGCTTTAGTAATTTTTATCGATATGGGTTTTGAGGTTATTTGAAGCTTGCGCGATAGCCCTAGCATGAAAAGTAGAAGTTAAGCTTGCTGATGGAGAAAAGAGGGCCTAATTCTCCCCCCATGACCGACCCTATTCATATTATTGGCGGAGGGCTCGCCGGTTCAGAAGCAGCCTGGGCATGCGCAAAAGCGGGCGTGCCGGTAGTGCTTCATGAAATGCGACCAAACCAAAAAACGCCAGCTCATCAGACAGATAAATTAGCAGAGCTCGTTTGCTCTAATTCTTTCCGCTCTGATGACTCAGAGGCTAATGCCGTAGGCCTTCTTCATTGGGAATTGCGAGCGGCGGGTTCTTTGGTCATGTCATCTGCAAAGCCAGCAATGGTTCCAGCTGGAGATGCACTTGCTGTCGACCGGGAGGTCTTTTCAGCCACTGTAACCGCCGCCCTAGAGGCAGAACCACTCATAGAGATCCGAAGAGAGGAGGTTAAAGGCCTTCCCCCTGACGATTGGACAAGCGTTATTATCGCTAGCGGCCCGTTAACTAGCGACAGCCTTGCAAGTGCGATCCGGGATGAAACTGGAGCGGAATCACTAGCATTCTTTGACGCCATCGCCCCAATTATTTATGCCGATAGCATAGATATGAAGAAAGCCTGGCGACAATCTCGCTACGATAAATTAGGCCCAGGAGGCAACGGCAAAGACTACATTAACTGTCCGATGACACGAGACGAATACATTTCATTTGTTCAGTCGTTAGTTGATGGCGATAAAACCGAATTCCGCGATTGGGAGAAGGAAACGCCTTACTTCGAGGGCTGCCTTCCCATTGAAGTCATGGCAGAACGAGGGTTAGAAACCCTCCGATTTGGCCCCATGAAACCTGTCGGGCTAACTAACCCTCACAATCCTGAAAAACCCTATGCCGTGGTTCAACTCCGACAAGACAATATCTCCGGCACTTTGTTCAACATGGTGGGCTTTCAGACAAAACTAAAACACGGGGCACAGACAGAAATTTTTCGGAAAATACCAGGGCTGGAGCAAGCAGAGTTTGCTCGGCTTGGTGGTATCCACCGAAACACTTTCATAGATGGGCCGCGCCTGCTCGATAGTCAGCTTCGGCTTAAATCGCGACCGTCAATTCGTTTTGCCGGACAAGTTGCAGGTGTCGAAGGTTATGTAGAAAGTGCTGGGCTTGGTCTAGTTGCCGGGTTCCTTGCCGCTGCCGAGCGATTGGGGCACGCAACCCCTGCACTCCCAACAACAACAGCTCTTGGCGCTCTAGTAGCACATGTAACAGGACATGTGTCTGGCCAGGTTGGTTCGCCAAGCGATTATCAACCAATGAACATTAACTTCGGAATTATGCCACCCTTGTCTGGCCCTGTGCCGAAGGGTCGACGCGGCCGGATCGAGCGGCGGCGGATGATGACCGAGAGAGCTAAGATCGACATCCAAGCTTGGCTCGGAGGCATAAAAGCTGTTGCCGCTGAATAAGAATTATGCCGGCATCTTTTTGTAATAGTGCCATAACAACAGCGCTGCCGAACCGCGCCAGGGCTTCCAAAGCTCTGCAATATCAGTAGCTTGCCCTATTGTTGGTCTGTTTTCTAACTTCTTAATCCGACCAATCGCGTTCATTAGGGCTAGATCGGCTGCGGGCCAGATATTTGGTCGCCCGAGAGAAAGCAACAAATACACCTCCGCCGTCCACCGCCCAATCCCGCGTAATTCCACTAACCGAGCAATGGCTTCTTCATCAGGCATCTGCTCCAAATCACCAAAATCGATTTGTCCACGCAGTTCAGCTTCTGCAAGCCCTAATGCATATTCAGCCTTCCTTTGGCTCATGCCCAATTCTCTGCACCCCATAACGCCAAGTTTCTGAATTTTTTCGGCAGTCACTGGCTGACCCGCTTTGTCTTCAACTCTCCCATAAATTGACGCAGCGGCTTTTACTGAGACCTGTTGAGCAATTATCCCTCGCAGAAACATAGCGAATCCGCGTGGACGCAAAGTTACGTCTGGCTCCCCTACTTCGGAGAGCACGCGTTTCATATCAGGGTCCAGCCTGGCAACCTCGGTAAAACCTCGTTGGAGCTCAACGGCGGCGGCTTCTGGGGAATTTTCTTTGAATCGAACCGTCATCTCAGCGAAGGATCGCCCCTCAGTGTCCATAGTGTCCAGACAATAGAGATAAAGAGAAATAGACCCATTAACTGGTGACTTGCGGCCAGGGGAATCCATACGACTGATACCAAAGTTGCAACCCCAAGAGCGACCTGAAAGGCTACTGCCACGGCCATGAAGGCAGCAGGCAGACGTGCGCCTGGTGCCTCATCACGTATCCTTAGCCAAAGATAGAGGGTGGCAATTGCGGCCAAAATTGCTGCCCAACGATGAATGAATTGAATCGTGCTGCGATTTTCTATTGGGTTTAACCACCAAGGATCTAGGGCCCATATATCCTCTGCCAGAAACCGCCCATTCATTAGCGGGAAATCGGTGTAAACCATGCCTGCATTGGTCCCAGCAACAAAAGCACCAAATACTATTACAAGACAAACCCAACAAAGCAGTACCTGGGCCAACGTGATGAGGCCCTTTGAGCTTGGCGAAGGCCGGAATTTAAGTATTCCAAGGGCAGTCCAGATTAGTAGGCCCGCGATTAAAAAGGCCATTGAGAGGTGAACAGCCAACCTATAATGGCTTACATCTGGTCGATCGATCAGTCCCGACTTAACCATCCACCAACCAATCAAGCCCTGCAAACCACCTAAGACCAAAAGAACTAATAATCGGCGGGACAATGGTGGCTTGATCCAGCCCTTTAACCAAAACACGAGAAGGGGCACTGCAAACACTAATCCAATTAAACGACCCCACACTCGATGAATGAATTCCCACCAAAATATTTCTTTGAATTCTTCGAGAGCCATACCGCTATTAATTTTTTGGTATTCGGGGGTTTGACGGTACAAATCGAACACACGAAGCCATTCTGACTCCGTCCATGGTGGCAATAAGCCAACAAGAGGTCTCCACTCGACCATCGAGAGGCCAGATTCTGTCAATCTCGTGACGCCACCGATAACCGTCATGGCCCCAACAAATGCAGCAACAACTAGTAGCCAATAACCAATCCATTGGCGGGCACGGGGCGAAAGATATGAATAATTGTTCATAAGATCACATCTAGACCTATCAACTAACATCGCCGACGCGCCCGGTCGCCGCAGGCAGTCAGGAGGAGGCCAAACCCCTGATTATGAATAGTTTTATAGCATTTATTGTTATATATGCAGTTTGGTGCGGAGAAAGCGATGGCCGCCAGAAGTCGACGAAGCATAAACTAACAACCAGAACCCGCAGTAAAGGAACCCTCATCATGCGCATTGCAAAAGTGGAGGCAACGTGGCTGCGTGCACCAATTCCTCCAGAACGCCAACACGTTTCAGATTTTGGCCGAATGACATCGTTTGACACGGCCCTGGTCCGTCTCGAAACCGAAGAGGGCATTGTGGGCTATGGAGAAGCAAAGGCCGCCGTTGGCAGTCAAGCCAACTGTGGAGCCCTTGTAAATGTAATCGAGAAAGAATTAGGCCCTCAAATAATTGGCGAGGATGCGCGTCAGATCTCCCGGATTTGGGACATTTGTTATAACGGCTCGCGCGCCCACTATGCGTTAGATAGAGGGCACGCTTTTCCAATAATGGGCCGCAGAGGAATAACAATTGCAGCGCTTGGAGGGATAGATATCGCCCTATGGGATATTTTGGGCAAAGCCTTGCGGACGCCTGTACACCAGTTACTCGGAGGCAAACGCAAAGATCGTTTCCCTGCTTACGCCTCTGGGGGCTGGAAACCTGCGGACGGGATAGGTGAAGAATTGAAAAGCTTCATCAACCGAGGAAATTTTCAAGCGGTTAAAATGCGCGTTGGATCACAAGACAATACGGTTGCTCATTCTATTGAACGTGTTCTAGCGGCCCGGGATGCACTAGGCCCCAACATAGACATAATGGTTGATGCCCATGGCACATGGAATGTGGCCGAAGCAAAACGCTTCGCCAGAGGCGTACGTGACTGTGCCATCGCCTGGTTTGAGGAACCTGTTACCGGTGACGACAAACGGGGGATGTCGGAAGTGCGCGCCACAACGGATATTCCTATAGCCGCAGGTGAAAGTGAGTTCACTCGATTTGATTTCCGCGATCTAGTGGAGGCCCGCGCTGTCGATATCCTACAGCCGGACCTAGCAATTGCAGGCGGCATCACTGAAGCGGTTCGAATTGGTGCGCTAGCAGCTACCTGGAACCTAGGCTTCGCTCCACATTTGTGGACTGGGGCGCTTGGCTTCGCTGCAGGCCTCCATGTTCTCTCTGCTTCCACATCGGGTTGGATTGTCGAATACAGCCTCGGCCACAATCCACTGCTTCATGATCTAGTCCTTGAGGACTTTCCGGTTATCGACGGGGAAGTTGAAATACCCGACCGCCCAGGCCTTGGGGTCACCATTAACGAAGATTTCGTCAAGGAAACAAGACAGCCTAAATAGTTGGCTTGCTTCATTGGTCCCGACAGGTAGAGTGCCAAAGGAATCACATCTGACCAAAGCGTGAGTTGCTATGTACATAAATGGTGAATGGCGAAATGCCCGTTCCAATAAATCGTTTGAGAGCAGGAACCCTGCTACAGGGGAAGTTATCGATACTGTTCCTGACGGAGATGCAGAAGACGCGACCCTAGCAATTGATGCGGCGACCAAGGCCTTCCCAAGCTGGGCAGGAAAAACTGCGTATGAGCGTTCTGCTATTCTCTACAAAGCATGGCAGCTTATGATTGAGCGCAAGGGTGAACTGGCACACTTAATGACAGTAGAGCAGGGTAAGCCTCTACGTGCTGCCGCGAACGAGACGCAATATGCCGCTGACTTTTTACTATGGTACGCTGAAGAGGCTAAGCGTGTTTATGGAGAGACGATCCCATCAGCGCGTGGAGACCAGCGTTTTATAATTTCTAAAGCTCCGGTGGGCGTAGTAGCAGCAATAACGCCCTGGAATTATCCGATCTCGATGCTGACCCGAAAATTAGGTCCAGCTCTAGCGGCGGGTTGCACTGTCGTTTTAAAGCCTGCTGAAGCCACACCTCTCTGTGCAATTGCTGTCTTTAAAATTCTGGAAGAAGCCGGGGTTCCACCAGGCGTAATTAATTTGGTAACAGCAAAGGACCCTAAGCCGATAGGCGATGTATTCACCAGCGATCCCCGCGTTGCCAAAATTACCTTTACTGGCTCAACTGCCGTTGGGCGGACATTAGCTAAAGAAGCCGGGCACAACCTCAAGCGCATCAGCATGGAGCTCGGGGGTCATGCGCCATTCATAGTGTGGGAGGATGCAGATCCAACTCATGCCGCAAAGGGCGCAAGTCTAGTTAAGTTTTTAAATACCGGCCAAGCCTGTATTAGCCCAAATCGGATGTTCGTTCATGAAAGCCAGGCGGAAGCGTACGTTTCCGAATTAACCAGTCGAGTTGAACGCCTTCGTGCCGGCAATGGGCTAGACGATGGCATCGGAATTGGACCACTGGTAAATGAGGCTGCCGTCGCCAAAGTAGAGAGACAGGTAGAGGACGCTAGAGCAAAGGGCGCAAGAGTAATGTGCGGCGGCCATCGCCTTATGGATTCTGGTCTGGACAAAGGCCATTTTTACGCAGCAACGGTGTTGACTGACGTCACCCCTGACATGCTGATCTATAGAGAAGAAACCTTTGGGCCCGTTGCCGCAGTAGTACCCTTCAAAGATGGCGATGACGTATTAGCTATGGCTAATGACACCCCTTATGGGCTCGCCGCTTACGTCTACACTAACGATATAGCTAAGGCGATGCGAACAGTTGAAGGACTAAACTTCGCCATTATCGGGGTCAATGATATAAACCCGACCTCCGCGGCGGCTCCGTTTGGTGGAATGAAGTCATCAGGCTTGGGCCGTGAAGGAGGACATGAGGGAATTGAAGAATACCTTGAGTCCAAAACCGCAGGTTTCTCTATTTAGGGATACAAAATGCATCCCACTAAGTAATTTAATGTTTAGCATCAGCCCCTTAACTACTAATTATGCCGAAGCAAACATTAACCGCTTTAATGAAGAGCTGATGTTAATTATTGGAATTGCACCAAGAACCTAAGACGGGAACAAGTCCTTGGATAACCGCAGTCAATCGAGCAAAACCTTCGGGTTTCAGTTCGACGGTTTCCTCATTCAAGTAAATTGCTCGGTTCATCTCTATTTGGAAGGCATGGATGGCATGATCCGGTTTACCATAGCGGCGCAAAGTAGCCGCGCCTGCATAAGGTTTATTGACAGAAACCGATAAGCCAACCTTGCGCAAATAACTCTCCACCACTTCGGTTAAACCCCCAGAGCAGCTAGTGCCAAACAAATCGCCCATCACAACATCTGGCCGCTGAACTCCGGACCCATCTGGCGTTGCTGCATTTCCAACCGACTTCATAGAATGCCAATCGATGAAGGCAACAGGCCTACCAAGCGAGCGCAAACGATCAAGAGAGTCGGCTATCGCCCTGTGATAAGGGCGGTAATAGTTTTCAATGCGCCCTTTTACTTCATTCATTGACAATAGACGGTCGTAGATCGGGAATTCTGGGGTTACAACGCGGCGGATTAGACCAATGCCAAGGCGGGACTTCTCTCCAGGCCGGGGGCTCTCAACTCCCTGTATCAACCCTGGGTCCAGATCGTCTTCGTCCCGGTTCACATCCATATACGCCCTTGGAAACGTAGCATTCACGATCGTGACGCCATGCTCCACGGAAGCTCGGATCAAATCGTCGACAAACGCATCTTCGGCTCTACGCAGAACTGACATGGGCTGAATGGTTCCGAAGTCACTAGGATAGTTACGTCCAGAGTGTGGGGACGCAAACAGAACAGGTAGAACCCTACCCTTGGGCCGTAAAACTTCGACAGTACCGGGATCGCCAAGCATCCGCTCGTTATTCAACCGAACCTCTCGCGCAGATGACAGGCGGCAATGTGATTCCGCCTCACGACCTCAAGAGCCGGAGCCTGGCGCGAGCAGTCGCCGATCGCATGCGGGCAACGAGGATGAAAGTGACATCCGGATGGTGGCTCTAAAGGCGATGGAATTTCGCCTTTTATCGGGGCGAATTCGCGTTTTCTTTGGTCCAACCGTGGCGCTTCAGCTAGAAGTGCGCTGGTGTAAGGGTGAACAGGGCGATCGAAGATTTCCTCGGTTATACCGCTTTCCACGACACGGCCCAGATACATAATAAGAACACGATCCGCTATGTGTTCCACAACACTAAGATCGTGGCTAATAAACAAGTACGTAAGATCAAATTCCTCACGAAGGTCCATGAATAAGTTTATGACCTGCGCCTGGATAGATACGTCAAGTGCAGCAATGGCCTCATCACACACTAGGAAACGTGGCTTGACTGCAAGCGCTCGCGCAATCCCAATTCGTTGGCGCTGCCCACCCGAAAATTGGTGCGGGTAGCGTTTCTTGAGGCTCGGATCGAGACCAACCTTTTCCATAATTTCGTCAACATAGTCAGACTTTTCAGAGCGGGTCGTTAGGCCATGATAAACCGGCGCCTCACCTATAATATCCTCTACCCGCATGCGTTGGTTCAAGCTTGCAAACGGGTCTTGAAAAATCATTTGAACTGCGAGCGTTACCTCGCGCTTCCGCACACCTTCCAAAGCAGATATGTCTTGACCCTCAAAGAAAACTTGGCCGTCTGTTGGGTTGTGAATTCCAGCCACTACGCGGCCCAATGTGGACTTTCCGCATCCAGATTCCCCAACCAGGCCTACAACCTCTCCTTTGTTGATAGTCATGGAGACATTGTCGACAGCGTGTACCGTTTCCTCCGAAATGTTTGCCCCCAAACGGGCTGCAATTTTCCCCGCTACGTCGAGTTTTTTGACGAAGCGTTTTGAGACGTTGCGAATTTCGAGGAGCGGTGCGCTCACACTTCTACCTCCTCAAAATATGGATGATGGCAACGGAATGTCCGATGGTTGCGCTCGACCGCCTCGGGTGAGACCTCACAAGTCTTCGTGCGGCGGTCGCATCTTTCTTTGAAAGAACACCCCTTGGGGAGAGCAAGGATATTTGGTGTCATCCCGGCTATTTGATAAAGCCGTTGCCCACGATTATTCGCGCTTGGGACGGATCCCAACAATCCAACAGTGTATGGATGAGCTGGCCGATCGATCACATCGTCGATATTGCCTTGTTCGACAATCTTCCCGGCATACATAACTGAAATGTGGTCAGCAATCCCAGCAACAACAGCAAGGTCGTGTGTGATCCATATAAGCGATGCCCCAGTTCGACGGCATAAATTCTGTGCTTCATGAATGATCTGGCCCTGAATGGTGACATCAAGGGCCGTGGTTGGCTCGTCTGCAATGATCAGATCAGGTTCATTGAGAAAGGCTATCGCGATCGCAACCCGCTGCCGCATTCCTCCAGATAGTTGGTGAGGATAAGCCCGCATCCTTTCATCGGGAGCAGGAATGCCAACCATGCCAAGCGTGTCGCGCGCCTTAGTCCAAGCCTCTTTCTTTCCGATATTTTGATGGGCTTTAAGCGCCTCTATCATTTGGGTATCGACACGCAAAACAGGGTTTAACGTCATCATCGGATCTTGGAATATCATCGCAATGCGATTTCCACGCAGATTGCGAAGGCGTTCCTCCGGTGCGCCAACTAATTCCTCACCTTGAAATTTGATGGACCCTTCGACAATTCGACCTGGCGGATCGATCAATCCTATTATTGAAAAACCGGTTATCGATTTTCCTGAACCAGACTCGCCAACGAGACCCATCACTTCGCCTTTAGCGATCGAAAAATCGACCCCGTCTACAGCTTTTGCCACCCCAGCACGCATTAAAAAGTGAGTCTTAAGGCCACTAACTTCCAGCGTGTTCGGCATCACTTAGCCTTGCCACCACCGGTGGAAATTCGCGGATTCAAAACGTCACGCAAATGATCTCCAACCAAATTGATAGAGACGACTGTAACCAACAAAGCGATCCCCGGAAAAACCGATATCCAATAACGACCCGACAACATGTACTCAAATCCATTGGCGATTAGAACGCCCAGACTAGGACTAGTCTGCGGCATGCCAACGCCAAGAAAACTCAAGGTAGCCTCAAGGGAAATAGCATGCGCGGTTTGTACTGTTCCAACGACAATTAGAGGGGCCAAGCAATTAGGCATGATATGTCGGAAGATAATTCGAGCATGACTAATCCCGAGACAAGCTGCCGCCTCGACATATTCCTTATTCCGCTCAACAAGCGCGGAAGCACGCACAGTCCGAGCGTAGTATGCCCATTGGGCAACGACGAGGGCGAGAATAATTTTATCGACGCCTTTGCCAAGGATCGCAATTAACATCAACGCAACTAATGCTGCGGGAAAAGATAGTTGGAGGTCGACAACCCGCATGATCACATTTTCCGCTCGGCCTCCAGCATATGCAGCCAACAAACCGACTGCCATGCCAATCAGCAAAGCTATGAACCCAGACATCACGCCTACTGAGAGGGAAATGCGCAAGCCATAAAGAATGCCAGAATACAAATCTCGCCCAGCACCGTCTGAGCCAAGCCACATCGTATAACCTGAAAATGCCTCTGCTCCGGGCGGTTGTCGGCCGTCCAACACGTCCACCTGCGCTAGATCATATGGATCTTGAGGGGTAATCCAGGGAGCAATAACAGCCAGAATTATGATACTCAATAATATGAACAGAGCGACGCTGGCGGTTTTACTGTCGAAAAATTCGGATACAAACCGCTTAAATGGCGTTTCAGAATCGATGGTCTGTACTTGTCTTTCAGATGCCAAATCTTGCTGAACCACTTCAGTCATGCGCCTTGATCCTGAAGCCGAACACGGGGATCCAGTATAGAATAGATAATGTCAACGATGAGATTGATCACAACAAAGAACAAAACAATGATCATTAAATAGGCGACGACGATTGGTCGATCGAGCTGCAGGATCGCATCAATCAACAATTTCCCCATACCCGGCCAAGCAAATATTGACTCCGTTACGACCGAAAAAGCGACCAAACTCCCAAATTCAAGGCCCATCACTGTCACAACGGGTATCATGATATTCTTCATCACATGCACGAGAATAATCCGGCTTGTATTAAGCCCCTTCGCCCTAGCAAACTTGACATAGTCCTGTCCCATTGCCTCTCGAACACCGGAACGCGTTAAGCGGATCGCAAGCGAGATTTTTAAGAGCGCTAAGTTCAAGGCAGGCAAGATGACGTGAGATAATCCATCTAGGGTAAAAAGGCTTGTCTGCAGCCCAAACAGTTTAGCGGTATCGCCGCGGCCGGTTGAGGGCAACCAGCCAAGCATAACTGCAAATAACATGATCAACATCAGCCCAACCCAAAAAGTAGGCAGGGAGAAGCCTAAGATTGATCCCGCCATGATGCCTTTTGAGATTTTCTGCTCGGGATAGAGCCCTGAATAAAGGCCGAGCGGAATACCGATCACAATAGCCATTGCTAATGCGGTGAAGGCCAACTCAAAAGTTGCTGGCATGTGATGCAGGATAAGTTTTAAGGCAGGTTCGCCAAACACAAACGAATCGCCAAGATCGCCTTGCCAAGCCCCATTCAAGAATTTGAAGTATTGCTCGTAAATTGGAAGATTTAGGCCAAGGCGCTCTATTGCTTTTTCAATATCAGCCTGATCCGCATCTGGGCTAACCAGCATATAAACTGGGTCACCAATCACATTGACGCCAAAGAACACTATCAGCGACATGATGAAGACTATCAGGGCGGCCTGTAAAAGGCGGCGAATGATAAAAACCGACACAGCTTTTGTCCGTTATGAGACTAAAGCGGGAGCCGGTGAAATAGACTGAGCCTGCATTTTTGCACCGAGTCTAATTCCACCGGCCACCAAGTTTCTCACTCTTTCAATACACCAATCGCCAGAGTGTACTCATCCGTGCGAGCGATGTATTTGAGTCCCTTCTTCGCTGCCCAAGTATTAACCTGGAAGTGAGTTGGAATAATAGCTACATTCTCAATAGCCATTTCCGTGGCCTTAGCGAGGAGGTCTTGGCGCTTTGCATCGTCAACAGTCCGCAATGCCTCTTCAATGACCGCGTCAACTGCTGGATCGGAATACCGTCCCCGATTCGAAGAGCCGAAACCCTTGCTCTTATCGTATGTGTGGATCAAGGATTTTAGCGGAGATGAAGCTTCGCCCGATCCTGCGCCCCATCCAACAAGAATAAAGCTGAATTCAGGCAAGCCCTTTGCACCCTTGGATGCACGAGAGAAATAAACTGAACGCGGCATTGTTTCGACGGCAGTCTTGATGCCAATACGGGTCAGCATTTGTCCTATCGCTTCTGCAATTTTCGCGTCATTGATATACCGATCATTCGGACTGTGGATGGTCATCTCAAACCCGTCCGGATATCCAGCAGCAGCCAGCAAACCCTTAGCCCCTTTGGGGTCATACGCAACGGGCTCAAGTTTGGAAGATACGCCAAAGAATCCTTCAGGCAGAAGCTGTCCTGCTTTAATGGCAACACCTTCCATCACCCGATCAACTATAGCATCACGATTGATGGCCATGGATATTGCTTTACGTACGCGGACATCAAGCAGTGGGTTCTTAATTTCACCCCCTCCATTAGCCTTTACAAACGGTGAATTTTCTCGAAATTGATCGAGGTGTAGGTAGATGACACGATTTGAAACACCTTGGGAAAGCTGAAGCTTTTTGTTGGACTTAAGGGTTTCAATATCCGTAGTGGGCACCCCGGCGATCATGTCCACATCGCCAGCCAACAGTGCTGCTACTCGCGATGGGCCAGACTTAATTGAACGCAGATGAAGTTCCGTCCAAACTGGCTTGTCACCCCAATAGTTGTCATTGCGCGACAACACAATTGACTCGCCGGGCTTATAGCTAACAAACTTGAAGGGGCCTGTCCCAATTGCTGCTTTTCCGGAGTTATAGTCCTCTGTTGCAGCGTTGCAGCCGGCAGAATCAGAAACGATAGGAACCGTTGAAACGTCATTACCCATAAGTGGATAAGGTTGAGCCGTCTTAAAATGGACAGTTAAGTTATCAACCTTCACGACGGTCTTGCCTTTGGTATAGGTGGCAAAACTTGAAGGAGAATTTGGAACATCTGGAGCACGCTTGAACGAACAAACCACATCGTCGGCGTTGAATTCGCTGCCATCATGGTATTTGACGCCGGGACGAAGTTTAAATTCCCAAGTCAGGTCATCGATCGGCTTCCATGAAGTCGCTAAGCCAGGCTTCAGACGTTGCTTTTCATCCTGGTTGATCAACCGGTCGAATATATGCCTAGACAACGCATTATTTGGCCCCAAGTTATGATAATGGGGATCAATCGCCGTCGGCTCGGACGCCAAACCAATTATTAACTTTTCAGCTTGCACAGGTGCTGCTGCTGCAAATGCAGCAATGGCAGCCACCCCGAAGAGAGCTTTTTTCATAGTCATTCCCTGCTCCATTTATGAGCCCTTTGTGGGCAAATTGCACGGACCGCCCTATTGGCTCACCCATGGTTGAAAAATTTAAGGATTAATTCAGAGATAAAGCAACTTTTAAGATGAATTTATTTTCATCAAGTTGATCTCTTAGATCCAAGCCCCCATCACGAGAAACCGAAACAGAGAAAACGCCTTGAAATCAAAAACGGATAAATCAAATCCAGGTTGTATCCGTATCAAGAGGAAATGTTGGCCTAGGAATATACTTAAAAGGCCATCGCTCAAGCACCGGACTGGTCAAACCACCTGTGTCTATTTCATAAACTTGTTCAGGTGAGAACCATGGCGCAAAACCAGCCCGAAAATGACCGCGCGACTTAACTATAACTGTGTGAGCTGAAGCTATATCCAGATCAAACATATCAAAATACACCGGATCAGCAGTCTGGGCACGATCAGAAATGACAATGACTATAATACCTCCAATCCGTAATGCAGCAGTCTTCCCTAGCTTTAGGCGGCGCCCCTTCGTAAGCCCCCCGAGCCCCACTACATCTCCATCGCCAAGCTTGAGAACCTCAGCTTCGGCAGAGAACGGAATATCCCAAGCTCGCCAAGGCTGACCGCTGTCCTCCAGACTGTTTTCACTATTAAATTCAGCAACAAAGCTGCCACCAACCCCGATTTCGTGTGCTTTAGTGGCAAGCGCTGGATCGAAAAACGAACCATAGAATATCCGGGACGCCCCAGAGTGGTGGAGAGCCTTTAGTAATTCAGTGGTCTTGCCACTGCCACCGCCGCCAGGATTGTCTCCAGCATCTGAAAAAATAACTGGTTGGCGATTATTTGACATTGCAAGGTCAACCGCCTCATTCACAGGCATTAATGTTCTTTGAAATCGTTCCTTCATAGACCATGCGAGCTTTCCGATCTCATTAGCAAGCAACTCTGCTGCCAACTCATCTGCCCGAGCTGTGACGACTGCGGTAAGGGTGTTGTCAGGGGTATCAGAAAATATGAAGTTGCCAAAAATCGAAACATTTAGGATCTCAGCACCCAGTTCAGCCTGGCGTCTTTGACCAAAATCGATCAAATCTGCGTAGGGACCCTGAGCTGTTAATAGTGTGACAGATGCGGGTGAGATCGGTGGTTTGACGATACGGAGCTTTGGTCTTTCGCCATTTTCAATTCCCACAATTGCACGGCGCAGCGAAAAAGCGGCCTCCTCTCCCCGTTCAATCATGTCAACATGTGGATTTGTTCGGTAACCAACAATTAAATCAGCATTCATTGCCATCTGCTTAGAAATGTTTGCATGCAGATCAAGCGTCATAATAATCAATGGCTCGGAACCAATACGGTTGCGCACACGAGACAGAAGCTCTCCATCTGGGTCGTGAAGATGTTCGGCAACCATTGCGCCGTGATTGCAGAGATAGACGGCATCCAACGGACCTGCCTCACGCAAGTGCTTATCAATAGTTTCAGCTATTTCCTCAAAAACTGCTTCACGAACAGGGCCCGCAGGATGGCTGGCCGCCAGCAAGCATGGGATCGGTTCCCATTCTCCAGTTGCATCCATCGCACGAACAAAGCCGCCGAACTCTGGGGCAATTGCCGAAGTTTTTGTGCGAGCTTCAGCTAGAAGGCTTTTTCCCTCAAGCCATACAAAGTCACTGAAATCCTCACGTTCTGCAGGCTTGGCAAAACGATTAGACTCTAGGATCATCCCAGCCAGAGCAATGCGGGGCCGCATGGTCGAAGCCTCCTTAAAAGAATGTTTCTAGAAGAGTGGCGAAGCAAATGAACACAATCAATATTCCCAACGAATATGCCGTTCAACTTTCCCCGCCCGATATTTCACCATACAAAAAAGGAAATACAGGGATCGACTATATCTGGACGTTTGACAGCGGTTTTCCTGGTCCTCATGCATGTGTCACCGCGGTAGTTCATGGAAATGAATTGTGCGGCGCAATCACTCTCGATTGGTTGATGTCCAGTAATTTTCGACCTGTAGCCGGTAAGGTCAGTTTCGGTTTTATGAACACAGAGGCGTACCACAATTTTGACGCCAAAAACCCAAATGCATCCCGTTGGGTTGATGAAGACTTCAATCGGTTATGGGCAGAAACCGTATTGGAAAGCGAACGGGATTCTGCCGAACTTAGTCGGGCACGCGCGGTGCGTCCGTTCATTGAAACTGTTGATTATTTGCTGGATTTGCACTCCATGCAGCACCCGGCACCACCGCTGATGTTGAGTGGCAACCATGAAAGGGCCCGGGCACTTGCAGCCAAAGTCGGTGTGCCAACTGATGTTATTGCTGACAGTGGACACGCGGCAGGAAAACGAATGCGCGATTATGCAGCATTCGATGATCCGAATTCAGAGAAAACGGCACTCCTCATCGAATGCGGTCAACACTGGGAGGCAAAAACCGTGCCACTCTCCAAACTGGCAACAGCGCGCTTCTTGACGTCGGTAGGGGTGGCAGACACCTCGCTTCTGGAAGGGCTTGGAAAGCCTAGCGCTCAAAGCTTCTATCGAGTGACCGACGCAATTACCATCGAAACAGACGACTTTACCTTTGTTAAACCATTCATAGGGGGCGAGGTTCTGCCTAAAAAGGGGACCTTGATCGGCACTGACGGGGGTCGTCCTATTTTTACACCATACGACAACTGCCTACTGATGATGCCAACGAAGAGAAGGTGGAAAGGACAGACTGCCGTGCGGCTGGCCAGGCGTGAAAAATAAATTGGACATATTAAAAAGCTTTAAAAAAAACCCTGGCACTGTATTTCAAGACAGGAACATTAGTTTGAAGCTGCGTTCACATACCTTAATGCGACGACCAAGAGGCGAACTTAAGCAGAGGCTGCTCGAGCTTTAGCTTCTCTACGCAAAGCTGAAAGTGCACCTCCCCGCATCACCTTCCCCGGAAGATCATGGCCAACCACATCCTCTGCAAGGCGGGCACACTCAATCAAGGCCTCCAGGTCGACACCTGTATCGATACCCATTTCCTCGCACATGAAAACCATGTCCTCGGTGCATACATTACCTGCTGCACCCTTATGACCAGCGAAAGGACACCCACCAAGGCCACCAACGGAACTATCATACAAATCGACGCCCATCTCTAAGCCGGAATATACGTTAGCGAGCCCACAACCACGCGTGTCGTGTAGGTGCAAACAGATTCTCTTTTCAGGCCAGCGGTTCCTTACTGCACCAACAACCTGTTTTACAGAATGCGGTGTTGCCCACCCAACAGTATCGGCAAGGCTGATTATTTTGATGTCTACGCCTTCACCTTCGGCAACGGCTAGCAGTTCTTCAAGACGCTCCACCACGCGAGTCGGAGCTACATCTCCTTCAAAATTGCAGCCCCAAGCAGTCATTATGGATGCGCGCGTAACGGGGATTCCATGCTGCTGATACATAGCGATCTGGTTGCGTTGGACTTCAACATTTTCCTTGAACCCGCGGTTTGTGTTCATCCCCATGAAGGTTTCTGAGGTTGTAGTGGAAATAGACCCAAACATATTCAGGCCGTCTGCCTGAATAGCTCTTTGTAAACCCTTCTCATTCAGCCAGAGAACATGGTGGGCCACCCCGTCTTTTCGCTTGAAACCGGCAACTACTTCATCCGCATCAGCCCATCCAGGAACCCTCTTTGGATTTACGAAAGACGCAACCTGGATCTTCTTCAAGCCAGTATCGGTTAAAGCATCAATCAGTTCGATTTTGCGGGCTGTTGCGATTGGTCCTGGCTCGATCTGAAAACCCTCTCGGGGACCCTCTTCTTGGATATCTACTCGCTTTGGCAAATCGCTCATACCTGATGCTCCTGGACCAACTTATTTCGACAGGAGCCTAAAATAATTATGTGACATTCGGAATAGCGGATCATCAGATAACAATCTGCATTAGCGTCGTTTTTTCTAAATCAACAAAGCGCCATTGCCGCGGGGCATCCTGAGTGCGTCAGACCCGCTGTTCCTGGGTGAAAAAATGGAAACAACGGGCCAAGCGCCAGAGGACCCTAACGGTTCACATGCAGAACAATCATAAATTAAAACGTCTAACGAAGGAGTTAGAGGACTGCAGGCCTTAAAAAAGAATGGGCCGTGTTATCGAATCCGATCTAGATCTTAGATCACAACATCGATGCTTTGATGCTTTACCCAGTTAATGCGATGACCTTCTAACAGCATCGATCTTACCTTGAGCAACGCCCATTCGACGCTCAGCATCGGCGCGATCGCTGTCACTTGAAGCGCTTGCGAAATCACTTTCTGCAGTTCTGAGATCTGACTCAGCATCACCAACATCTATATCAGCAACACGTACAGCCGATTCCGCCAGCACCGTGCAACGTTCGCCAGTCACTTCCGCAAAGCCGCCAGCAACAAAGATACGGTCGCTAACCTCGCGTCCTTCGTATACTTCTATAACCCCCGGACGCACACTGGCAATCAGGGGTGCGTGGCCAGGCAATACGCCGAAATCGCCCTCACCACCAGGCACGACAACCATATCGACAGGCATCGATACGACGAGACGTTCCGGTGAGACTAGCTCAAACGCGACTTTACTATCGGCCATTTCAGCCTCCAACTGATGGCTACAGGGCTAAGCAGCCTCTGCTGCCATCTTCTGCGCCTTTTGTACGGCTTCTTCGATTGGTCCAACCATGTAGAAAGCCGCTTCTGGCAAGTCATCATACTCACCTTCGCAGATAGCTTTAAAGCCTTTTATTGTGTCTTCGATGTTAACAAATTTACCTGGGCTGCCGGTGAATACTTCTGCAACATGGAATGGCTGTGATAGGAAGCGCTGAAGCTTACGAGCCCTTGCAACGACAAGCTTATCTTCTTCAGACAGTTCATCCATGCCCAGAATAGCAATAATATCCTGCAGCGCTTTATATTGCTGCAGAGTTTCCTGCACACGACGCGCCGTCTCGTAGTGCTCATCTCCGACCACACGTCGATCCAGAATTCGGCTGGTAGAATCCAGAGGGTCAACCGCAGGATAAATACCGAGCTCAGCAATCGACCGCGAAAGAACCGTAGTCGCATCCAAGTGAGCAAAGGTTGTGGCTGGTGCTGGGTCTGTTAAATCGTCAGCAGGCACGTAAACGGCCTGAACAGAAGTGATCGACCCTTTATTTGTAGACGTGATGCGTTCCTGCAGAGCACCCATATCAGTACCTAGTGTAGGCTGATATCCAACAGCGGATGGAATACGGCCCAGCAGAGCAGACACTTCTGAACCGGCTTGAGTGAACCGGAAAATGTTATCAACGAAGAGCAGCACGTCTTGGCCTTCTTCGTCGCGGAAGTATTCCGCCTGAGTAAGTCCCGAAAGTGCCACACGTGCGCGAGCACCTGGAGGCTCGTTCATCTGGCCATAGACTAGTGCAGCCTTTGAGTTGCCGCCTTCGAGATCGATAACGCCTGACTCAATCATCTCGTGATAAAGGTCGTTTCCTTCACGGGTCCGTTCACCAACGCCCGCAAAAACCGAATATCCACCATGGCCCTTAGCGATGTTATTGATCAGCTCCATAATTAGAACTGTCTTGCCAACGCCTGCTCCACCAAAGAGACCAATCTTGCCGCCCTTTGCATAAGGAGTAAGCAAGTCAACGACCTTGATCCCAGTTACAAGCTGCTCTGCCTCTGTTGACTGCTCGGTAAATTCAGGCGCAGAGCGGTGAATTGGAAGCCGCTTTACAGAATCAACAGGGCCGCGATCATCAATTGGATCACCGATCACATTCATGATCCGACCCAGAACTCCTGGGCCAACAGGCACAGTGATGGGCTGTCCAGTATGTTCAGCCTTGGCACCGCGAACCAGACCCTCGGTCTCGTCCATCGCAATCGTGCGAACGGTGTTTTCTCCAAGGTGCTGGGCTACTTCTAACACCAACACACGTCCATCATCCCGCTTAACTTCGAGCGCGTCCAAAATAGGGGGGATTTCACCGTCGAATTGCACGTCAACGACGGCACCGGTAATCTGAGTAATGCGGCCAACGGCATTGTTCGCCATAGTACGAACTCCTGTCCTGCGTTTAGTTCCGGACCTAGGGCAAGCCCTAAACAGCCTCGGCGCCAGATATGATCTCTATAAGCTCTTTAGTGATCATCGCCTGGCGAGTGCGGTTATAAGTTAATGTAAGAGAGTTAATCATGTCGCCCGCATTTCGCGTAGCGTTATCCATCGCGGTCATGCGGCTGCCGTGCTCAGAAGCCGCATTTTCAAGCAGCGCTCTAAATATCTGCACCGAGATGTTTCGGGGCAAGAGTTCTGCCAAAATTGCTTCTTCCGTCGGTTCATATTCATAGACAGCACCGCCCAGATCATCCTGTTGGGATTTATCATCCTGCACAGGAGGCTCAGCTGGAACGAGCTGTTGCGCTGTAACAACGTTAGAAATTGCTGACTGAAAGCGAGCGTAAACAATAGTACAGACGTCAAACTCGCCATTATCAAACATAGAGCGAACCTTGTCGCCAATCTCATCAGCCTCAGAAAACGCAACAGCGCGACGACCAACACCCTCAATCGTTTGTACGATTTTGGATCCATGCAAGCGTCGCAACTGGTCTCGGCCCTTACGACCGACACACAGAATTTTTACTGTTTTGCCCTCGTCTTCTAATTTCTGAATTAACTGACGAGCTCGACGTACAATATTCACATTGAAACCGCCGCACAGACCTCTATCAGCCGTTGCAACAACAATAAGATGGGTTTGACTCGAGCCCGTGCCAGCGATCAACGCCGGAGCACCAGGCGAGCCCTTCACGCTGGCACCAAGAGACGCCAGCATTCTTTCCATTCGCTCCGCAAACGGTCTAGCCGCTTCCGCCTGCTCCTGGGCACGACGAAGTTTTGCAGCCGCAACCATTTTCATGGCTGAGGTTATCTTCCTCGTTGCCTGAACGCTTGCAATACGCCCGCGTAAGTCTTTAAGGCTGGCCATGCGCGTTAGCTTCCCGCGTCAACCTGGTTCGCTCGGAGGAGCAAATGCCCTCCGAAGCCTCGATCAAGCGAAGTTCTTAGCAAAATTGCTTAGAAATTCGTTTAGCTTGGATTTGTTGTCATCTGACAACTGACCCGTTGAATTGATGTCATTCATCACGCCGGCGAGACTATCTCTGGCGGAAGAGAGCATGGCTGTCTCAAACCGTGTCACATCACGAACAGCCACCCGATCAAGGAAGCCATTCACCCCAGCGAATATGGATACCACCTGCTCCGCCACAGACAGCGGCGTGTACTGAGGCTGCTTTAGAATTTCTGTTAATCGGGAACCGCGAGCCAGAAGCCTCTGTGTAGCAGCGTCTAGATCAGATGCAAACTGACTAAAGGCTTCCATTTCTCGGTACTGTGCGAGCTCTAATTTGATTGAACCTGCAACAGACTTCATAGCTTTGGTCTGAGCAGCTGAACCAACTCGGCTTACCGAGAGACCAACGTTAATTGCAGGCCTGATGCCTTTGTAAAACAGGTTAGTCTCGAGGAAGATTTGCCCATCGGTAATTGAAATGACGTTAGTCGGAATAAAGGCCGACACGTCGTTACCCTGCGTTTCAATTACCGGTAACGCTGTTAATGAACCGCCGCCATTGGCGTCTGACATTTTGGCTGCTCGTTCGAGCAAGCGGCTATGAAGATAAAACACGTCACCAGGATAAGCTTCTCGACCGGGTGGGCGACGAAGAAGTAGTGACATCTGACGATAAGCGGTCGCTTGCTTAGAGAGGTCATCATAAATGATTAGCGCGTGCATTCCATTATCACGGAACCACTCACCCATGGCGCAGCCTGCGTAAGGAGCTAGGAACTGCATAGGCGCAGGCTCTGACGCGGTAGCCGCAACAACGATGGTATATTCCATCGCGCCGTATTCTTCCAAAGTCTTAACGACCTGCGCGACGGAGGAACGCTTCTGCCCAACTGCAACATAAATGCAATAAAGCTTGCGCTTTTCATCGTCGCCAGAGTTCACATTTTTCTGATTAATGATCGCATCGATCGCGACAGCTGTTTTACCAGTCTGGCGATCACCAATGATCAGCTCTCGTTGTCCACGGCCAATTGGCACAAGCGCGTCTAGAGCCTTTAGACCCGTTTGCATTGGCTCATCAACCGACTGACGGGGGATAATACCTGGCGCTTTAACTTCCGCTAACCGGCGCTCTGCCCCCTCAATCGGGCCTTTGCCATCGATTGGATTGCCCAAACCATCAACAACACGACCCAGAAGGCCTTTGCCTACTGGAACGTCGACGATGTCCCCGGTGCGCTTAACTGTTGCGCCTTCCTGAATGTTTCTGTCGTTACCGAAGATAACAACACCAACGTTGTCAGTCTCCAGGTTCAAGGCCATACCTTTGGTGCCGTCCTCAAACTCGACCATCTCGCCAGCTTGAACCTGGTCGAGGCCATATACGCGGGCGACACCGTCGCCAACGGAAAGAACCTGACCTACCTCAGCTACGTTTGCTTCAGTCCCAAAGTTCGCGATCTCGTTCTTTAGGATTGCGGAAATTTCGGCAGCCCGAATATCCATCAAGCAGCTCCCTTCATGGCGTTTTCAAGCCGCTGCAGCTTTGAGCTGAGCGAGCTATCATACATTCGACTGCCGACACGAACTACAAGTCCGCCCAGCAGTTTAGGATCAACGTGGGTCTCGACCTGGGCTTGTGCGCCAACAGCTCGCTTAACCGCGTCTGTGAGTTTGGCGAGCTGATCTTCGGTCAGCTCTCTGGCCGTTGTTACTTGAGCAGTAACCTCGCCCCGCCGTTCCGCTAAGATAGCGAGAAAGGCGCTAATGATGCTTTCCAGCGCAAACAAGCGGCGGTTTTTCGCCACAAGCGCTAAAAAATTACCCGACAGGGCGTGTGCGCCCGACTTAGAAGCAATAGCCTGAAGGGCCTTTACCTGGCTTTCG